>OIWQ01000048.1_pt1 | contig 134699 bp, 118 predicted proteins | sample 1587571 | NCBI WGS metagenome assembly OIWQ01 (sample SAMEA3888910, study PRJEB22519) | human gut metagenome | biome: human gut; feature: human-associated habitat; material: faeces | place: Denmark | collected 2010
CATCTTTTTCTTCTATTTTATCGTCGATTTCACCAATTATTTCACGGATTCAGGTATTCATGATGATGCAAGAAACCGGATGATTGTGGAAGATGTCCGGGCAGCTTTGTTACACGGTCGCAATCCTGTGGTGATTACGGAACGAAAAGAACATTTGTTCTGGCTGGAGAATGCTTTTGCCGATGTGAAACCGCTGTTTGTAATGCGCGGAGGAATGCGCCGTAAGGAGTTGACATCAATTCTGCAGGCCTTCTCCGCAGTCCCGGAGGGCACTCCCCGGCTGTTGCTCGCAACAGGAAAATTCCTCGGAGAAGGCTTTGATGATCCTCGTTTGGACACACTGTTTCTTACCATGCCCATTTCCTGGAAGGGAACCCTCGCACAATATGCCGGACGGCTTCACCGTTTGTACGACCGGAAAACCGAGGTTTTCATCTATGATTACGCAGACATGAAAATCATGATGACGATGCGGATGTTTGAACGCCGGGTCGCCGGATACCGCGCAATTGGTTACCAGATAGCGGACGACAATGCTCAAATGTTATTTCCTGAATGAGTCATTCGCATGGAGTATGGTTGGCTGCTTAGGTTCTCTGCCTGTGGACGCACAACAAAATCCGCCGGATTTTGGGCATCCGATTCGGAATATGAGCAAGGGCCTGCCGGAGAGCAAAAAAATATCCGAATTCACTTTATCAACCAGGGTTGCAGTTGAATATGAGTATTTGGGGCGTGAAGCTTCTTTGAAAAAATCCCCGATCGGTAAGATTTCGTTTGACAAAAGCTGAAATCACGCTATATTTATACCGAGCGGTAAGAAATTATAAGTTGGAGATAAAATGGCAAAAACAGAATTACAAACCTGCGAAGCAATCGGGACGCTGATACGTAAACTGCGTAAAGAACAAGGGGTCACGCAGGCGCAACTTGCCGGATTGGCAAATACCGGAATCCGATTTATCGGCGATTTGGAAAACGGCAAAGAAACATGTCATATTGGAAAGCTTCTCCAAGTACTCTCGGCTCTCGGAGTCGGAATGTACATTTACAGTCCCTATGACAAGGAGTAATAGCCGATGCAGCAGGATGTACTCAATGTATTTCTGAATGAATCGCAGGTTGGAACATTGCTGCAGGAAAACGGAGCACTTTCGTTCAAGTATGCGCCGGAATATCTGCAAAACAAAGAAGCCTATCCGCTTTCTCAGAACCTTCCGCTGACGGATGGAATATTCCATGATCCGGTGGTTGAGAACTTCTTTTCCAATCTTCTGCCAGATGAACGTATCCGGACGACTGTTGCAATGATTTTGCGAGTGTCCCCCGAAAACACATTTGGACTGTTAAAACATATTGGAGCAGACTGTGCCGGTGCGGTATCTTTTTATCCCCCCGGACAAACACCGCAATCGGCAAGAGCCCCAGTATACCGGGAACTTTCGGACGCTGAAGCATGTCATATTCTTGATAATTTAGGCCAGTGTCCACTGGATGCGGGTGATGAGGGAGTTCGCATTTCCGGAGCTGGTTCCCAGGAAAAACTGGTTGCCTGTTTCCGGAATGGGAAAATTGCACTGCCTCTTTATGGGACGCCGTCAACTCATATTATCAAACCTGCGATTCCCAATTTCCCGGACAGCGTATTCAATGAATATTTCTGCATGCGACTGGCAAAAGAAGTCGGACTGTCTGCTTCGGAATGTGACATTCTCTTTCTGAACGATGAATGTTTTTATGTTGTAAAACGGTTTGACCGTAAGGAAGAGGATGGTTTTACCATGCGCCTGCACCAGGAGGATTTTTGTCAGATCCTGAATGTACCGCCGAAACTGAAATATCAGGAGGACGGCGGTCCAGGCATTGAGGATTGCATACAGAGAATGAATGAGATGCATCTGTCTGCTGTTGACAGACTTAGCTTTATCAGACTGGTCATTTTCAATTTTCTGATTGGAAACTGTGATGCCCATGCCAAAAATTATGCGATTCTTTACCATGGGAACAAACCGTCTTTTGCTCCGGCGTATGATCTTTTATCAACAGTCATATATGAGAGTATGTCTCGACGGCTTGCAATGAATATTGGGGGAGAATCAAGAAGCGGGATGCTTCATAAAGAACATTTTGAGCAGATGGCCAAAGACTGCGGTTTTCATCCGAAGCTGATTTTGACGGAACTTTTAGATATGGCCAGCTTGCTTCCTGCAAAAGCGCAGAATCTCACGGACGAACTGAATGAGGTTCATGCCAGTCATGTTTATGGGCGTATTATGTGGGAAATCGGACGGCTTTGCCGACAAATAATAAATTGATGACCATACCGGAATTTGCGAAAACTGAATGCATGGGACTCAATATGACGCAGGTCAAATTTCGCGTTGAATAAGAAATGATTGAAATAAATGCTGTAAAACATCCAGGTCTTCATCGCTATGCACGAGAACTGCGTCAATATCCGGAACTGACGAAGGAGCAATATCATGCCATCATTTCTGACTTGAAACAGCCGGAGAAAAACGACGTGTACCAGGCCGCAAGGGAAAAACTGATCTGCTCTCACCTTGGGATGGTGCTGACAATGGCAGTCAACACCATCCATCGTTATTACGGGCTTTCAATGGAGGACTTTGTCGGCATCGGCAATCTGATGCTTGTCAAATACTTCGATCATTTTGATCCTGACAAGGAAGTTCGGTTCTCCTCGTACATGAAAAAGATCATCGTTCGGTCCGAATATGCCAGTGTGAAGTCACACATCACCTGGGAACGCGACGAGGATGTAGACCCGGATTCCATCGGGATCGTCCGCAGCAATGCCAGCGGCTATCTGGAACAACGGATGGAACGGGCGCTTATGACCCTGTCAAACGATGAACTTCGCATTATAAGGATGCTCTTCTACTCTGCCAACGGATATGATTATGCAACGACAGCACGGACTCTTCATCGAACAAAACGTGGATTGCGCAAAACGTTGGAAAGCATCTATGAAAAACTTCGTCCGCAGTTGAGCGATCTGCGATGCGGCGGCGATAGAGTGTACATAACATCAAAAGGCGGCGACCATGAACATTGAACATCTTGAACTTACCATTCCGCAACGGCACTTGATGGAAATATTTGCAAAAACGGACGTGAAGGGCGACTATGGAGATCAGTGTGTCCGGACGTTGCTGATGTATGTGCGGGAACTGTTGTCCAGACAAGGACATCTTTCCAGGACACTGGACGCCCTTCTTGACGGGACACTGCCGCAACTGGATTTCGCCCGCTATTACCACATCGTGATGTGCAATGTCTATGACTGCAGTATTGACACACCGGGAGTTTCGCCAGAAAGCTTGCCGTTGCAGGAGTACCGCAACTCGTTACGAAACTGCTTTCCGAGGATATTTTACGATCTTTTCCCGGACCCGGTACGATACATCGCGCCGGAACGGAATCTGCTGGTGACATGGGAGATGGGATATGGCGAGAAAGTACGGAGTGAACTGGAAAATGTTTATGACGATGAACTGAGAGCCGTTTTAAGTGTCGTTTATGATTATATTCAGGTGTGCATATCGGGCTGTCTGATATCCTATCAGCAATTTTTGTCGCGCTGGACGTATTATCTGCTGACGCGGGAATGGCCGGACAAGGAGGCGTTTTATAAGGAGAAGTGGTCGCATGAAAAGGAGTTGCGCGAAGCCTTCCAGAGAGCCAATGCACATCTGGCAAGGGAAAATCAGGAATACGCCGAGGCATTGAAAGAGCGCTTCATCACGGTTGCGGATGCCGCGCGGGCTGTACTTCGGACGGTCTATGATCATGACAATGTGGACAGAGAAGCCGACGCCTGGCGGAAACGTATCGCCGAAAGCGGTGTTGAACTTGGTGAGGCTGTTACCGGGCGCCAAAGAAGAAAATTCTATCCGGTCCCGAAGATCATCAGGGCTTTTCAGGAGACCAATCGGGAAACAGTGACGGACATCCAGATTGCGGACGCCATCAATGCCCGGGCAATTCCGAAAGACAAACTGCCGCTCTAACCCGGAGAAAAGTCGGAGAACAAAACTTTTTTCAATTATTTTTTGGTATTCATTTCAAGCTCGTGGGAGTCAATCTCACGGGCTTTTTCATGTACGGCAGGCAGAAACAGACCCGGAAAAAGCCGGAGATGCCGCTATCTCCCGGCAGGAAGATATAAAACGCATCCCCGAAAACAAACTCTTGGAAAGGAGAATCCGGCATGGAAACGGACAAGTTCGTACAAAGCAAAGTCATCCAGATGCCTATTGATGAACTCAAGATGGCGCAGCCGTTTTGCGAGGTCTTCGAGATCAGGGAAACGGACCTGCGGCAGGTAATGGATGCAATCCGAAAGAACGGGTTTGATACTCTTTACCCGATTGTTGTCTGGGAAGGGCATGACAATGTTGTTGTGGATGGACACACCCGCCTGATTGCGGCAAGACAGCTTGGTTATGCAACAGTTCCTGTTGTGTCTCGTTCTTTTTGTGACGAAGAAGCTGCGCTTCAACATACAATTACAGCACAGAGAGTCCGTCGCTCATTGTCGCAGGCGGAGTTGATGAAGTGCGTTACGATGCTGCGCGAAAAGATTGCAGCCGGAAAAAGAGAACGGAGTGTCAAAGGTTTGACACCGGTTCCTCAAGGACGCAGCACGCAGGTGATTGCCGACGCACTCGGATCAACACGAGGGACTGTGGACAAAATCGAACGGATCACGCGGCATGGGGATCCCAAACTGATTGATGCGGTGAGGAAGGAAGAACTTTCCATTAATCAGGCACACGAAATTGTCAAATTGGACGACCGCCGGAAGAAGGGTCTTGAGCAGGCCGAAAAAATAATGAAAAACAACACGGCCGGACATCTGGACCGTTTCTTTCTTTACCGGAATTTTTCCCGAAAAATCTCGAAACTTTATGAAGAGTTTTTGAAAACATACCACGATCCGTTCCGTGAATGTGAGATGCACAAGTTCGGCTGGGGAGATCTTCGAGTGGAGCTAATACGCGGGCTGGATCGCGACCTGATCTGCCGTCTAGGTAAAACCGGTGAAGCTGACCGCGCAATAGAATATTCAGCATCCCAAACGGATCTTGATGAAAATCTGGACTATTATTATGAGGAACATCATAAAGAGTGGGATACTCGTCATCCGTGAGCATAACGTTGCGTGATGGAAAGACTTTCGCAGTTCCAGCGACAACACCGGGATAACTGGTTAATACGCCTATGGAAGAACATTGTTCGAAATCAGTCACGAACGTGGCTGATATTCCGCCAAGATCATATTCCGGACTATGACGCGCCAGAACGCATGAAAACGTTAATTTGGGGCATATGTGTCCGGAAGACTGCCCCCTTGCTCCATTTTACCGCTTCGCATGTAAAACAGTCACGAAAAGAAGATAGCTTGCATCCCGAAGGAGTTGTTCCAAGGCACCGCACTCTCATGCCAGGTGAACCGCCGGCCTACTGTTCCTGATGCAAGAAATGGCTGCCAACGAAATGGCTTCCCAAAGATGAACGCGGCAAACGGGCGGAGCAATGGTTTGAATGTGAGCCTTGTGGATGCCGGGAGCTGACGCTCCGCTATCTGTCCTCCAGTGCCGCCACATTGTGAAGGCTGCGACACACGTAAATCGACACACCGATTCACACTCCAGCTGGTCTGCGTATTCCCAGGAAGCTGAAATCGAAATAGAAACTAAACCCATGAAAGAAGAAACATGACAACGGAACTCATCAAAACAACCGGAATCACTCTGAACGGGGACAAAATCACCGCGGTCAATGCCCGTGATTTGTGGAAATTCCAGGAATCCAAGCAGGAGTTTGCGAACTGGATTAAAGACAGGATCCGCAAATACGGCTTCAAGGAGGGACCGGACTTTACCGTTGATAAAATTATCAACGGCGAAAACAAAGGACGCTTCGCCGCCAATGAATACTTCATCAGCCTTGATATGGCCAAGGAACTTGCCATGGTGGAAAACAACGAACGCGGCCGCCAGGCAAGGCAGTATTTCATCGAAGTGGAGAAACGCTTCCGGCATGCCGGGAATCTTGTGGAAGCCATCCGCGCCGCTCTTACGCCGATTATCCGCGAAAATGAACAGTACCGCGCACGTCTGGAACTGGCCCGGAACTTTCTGCCCAACGGCAACCCCGGCGATCTCAACCGCGCCGGATTGCCGAAAAACAAGTTCCGTCGCGGCTGTTACCTCGCACGGAACGGGCGCGACATCTCGCTTCTGAGGGAAAATCCGACTCTCCGGGACTGTTCGAGGAGATTCCCGTTAATCTTATGAACGGTCACTTCGGAGCCCTGCCGGAACCGGAGACGGTCTATGAAGATTGAAATCGCGCTGGCGCAAATCTTTTCCGAGGTCGAGAGAGCCGAAAAACTGCATCCCGACTGGAATCACATGGCATACTGGCTTGCTCCTGCCACTCTGACCGTAACTGTCACACTTTAACACTGGCATTTGCAGATTGGCAAGTCAACAAGAACGATCTTTTTTTTTGGCAATAAAAAACAAACGGGGAAATTGAAATACTACGGATCCGTTATGCAATCGCGGAAACAAGGATTCTATCCCGGAAAGAATTTCCTGTTCAAATTCTGGATGTTTTTCCGGTGGCAAAGCCTTCAGATATGGCCGAAGTCCTGATCCCTGGTACCATTGCAGAACGGCTTGCGGTGATTCAAGAATGTGAAAATAATCACTTTCCCACATTGAAAAATCTTGCGCATGAGTTTGCAACAATTCACAATATTCCAGTTCATCCAAGGTATAAAAATTACGCTTTTTAGGGAAAAATGAACTCCATTGTTCAGAGGTAACGATTTGACGAAGAAGAGCATGAAACGGAGTTTTTTTCTGTAATGGAATTTGAACAGCTAATTCGCCGTCGTCTGTCAAGGCGTCCAGTAATTTAACCAGAAGCGTTTGGTGATCCGGAACCCATTGCAGACATGCATTCGAAAAAATCACATCCCATTGGGGACCTAAATTGTGGAAGGAGTCATTTGCATCAAACAACCGGAATGACAAATCTGGATAATCCTGTTTTGCCTGCTCAATCATTGCTGGAGAATTATCCACTCCGATAAGTTCAGCCGCTGGGAAATATTTTCTCAACACCGCCGTGCTGTTGCCCGGTCCGCATCCAAGATCAAGGATTCGCGCAGGTGCTGCCGTTGTAAGCCGATGGACCAGATCAATAGATGGTTGAGTTCTTTCCGCTGCAAATTTCAAATATTGCTTTGAATCCCAATCAAACATGAAAATTGCCTCTTGTGTGAAAATGAAATAGTGTTAAAACTCAATAATATAACATTATTTGGGGAGACTCGCAAATAAGAAAAATGGAAACGAAACAAGATAATCAAAAAGACTCGCACATTCTTCATAAAAAACTTACAGAGGAATTATTCCTCTTGAGCAAATTTTATTCCTTGCTATAAGAAAGCTCCGGAAAAACCTTTAATCCATATAAGGCAACTATTGAAACGACTGATCACGGAAGCCATCCACACGGCGGCAAGTGTGATCCGGTTTCTCAAAAATATCGAAGAAAGCAATGATTGAAATCGTCAATGCAGACTGCATCCAATACTTGAAAGCACTCCCCCCAGATTCCATCAATCTCGTTGTTACCTCTCCTCCATATAATTGCGGTATGCCGTATCGTACATATTGCGATTCGCGTCCTTGGGAGGAATACCTTTCATGGTGTCGCGATTGGCTTTCTCTGTTGTATAGAGTCTGTCGACGCGGCGGAAGGATTGCTGTAAATGTTCTTTTTGAGATGGGCCTGGAAAAAAACAGCGTTCGCGTGTTTCCGGCCAAAGAGTTTATTGACCTCATCCAGTATGCCGGTTTTACCGTGTATGGAGTTCCGCTCTGGGCAGATGCACACAAGGGACGTCTAACCGCATGGGGGTCTTGGCGCAGTGCGTCATGCCCGTATATTTACAATCCATGCGAGGTAGTAATCATTGCCTGCAAGGGGGAACGAAAGAAACTGGTAAAGGGGATTGATACCATATCACGGGCCGATTTCATTCACGGCTGTTCCGGAATTTGGCGTATTCGTCCGGATACCTGTTCGCTCACGCTTGCATCGTTTCCAGTCGCATTACCCAAACTGGCGATTGAATTGCTTTCATTTCATAATGAACTTGTGTTAGATCCATTCTGTGGCTCTGGTACAACAGGGATCGCCTGTCTGCAAACCGGACGCAATTTTATCGGAGTTGAGGTAGATCCCGAATATTGTGAAATAGCACGGGCACGAATCGCGCAAGCTCAAAAACGTCTTAACAACAACGATAAGGGAACTCATGAATAACGTAAGTATTTTCACATTCAGGAAGATGCCTGTACGCGCGGTTGAACGTAATGGTGAAAACTTCTTCGTGATCCGCGACATCTGCAACATTCTCGGCTGGAGCAATCCCAACCGGGAACTGGCAAAACACACCGAAAACGTTCCGCTTTATGAACGGATCAGGACTCCCGGCGGACTGCAGGTCGTCCGGCTTGTTCCGCGCGCGGACGTCGAGAAGCTGCTTGCCGCAAACTCGGGACACAAGGCTTTGCTTCTGGAACGCTATCTGAGGAACGAAGTATTTCCCAGGCTGGACGCGGAGGAGAAGGCGACGGCGCAGGTCAGAGCTCTGATCGTGGGATTCATTTCCACGATGCACACACTCATGACGGAACAGTATTTCGCCGACAAATACCATGGAGAACGCAATGACCGACGCAAATGAAATCACACATGCTCTGCGCCTCTGGTTTCAGGCAGGGGACGTGTTCGAGGTGCGTGTGCTGGACGCGGTGTCCGCCGACTGGATGCGGCCGCACACGGAATCCGGTTACTTTGATTACGAGCATATTCCCGACGCAGCTGCCGCCATTGGGAAACTCCGTGCCTATCGCGGAGCCTATGCGACAGTCAATCCGGTCAAACCGGAGTTGCTGGCCCGCGCCTGGAACCGGATTCGCCCGGTTCTCAAAGAACCGACGACCGCCGATTCGGAAGTCCTTGCCCGACGCTGGCTCCTGATCGACTGCGATCCCAAACGCGCCTCCGGCGTTTCCAGTACCAAGGCCGAACATGAATCCGCACTGGCCAAGGCTCGCAAGATCCGCAGTGACCTCTTCTCGCTTGGCTGGCCAGATCCCATCATGACCGATTCCGGCAACGGTGCGCAGCTCATGTACCGGATCGACCTCCCGGCAACAGACGGCGGTCTCGTCCAAAAATGCACCAACGCGTTTGCACGGGCTTCGGATGACGCTGTTTCCATTGACACATCAGTTCACAATCCGGCGCGGATCTGGCGGCTTCTCGGGACAATGAACTGCAAGGGCGACTCCATCCCCGAACGTCCGCACCGCATGGCAAAGCTCCTGGAAGCTCCCGACAATCTTCAGGCGGTTTCAGAGACGCAGCTGCTGGATGTCGCCGCATGGGATGATACGGATTCCGGATATTTGGGAAATACCGCCGTCACATCAGATTTCAAGCTTGACTCCTGGATCGCGCAGTACTGCCCCGAGCTTGGTTCACCGCAGCCGTGGAAGGGCGGACGAAAGTGGATTTTTCCCGTCTGCCCGTTCAATGAGGCGCACACAAACAAGTCCGCCGTGCTGATTCAGGAACCGTCCGGGGCGGTGGCATTCAAATGCCATCACAACGGCTGTTCGGGCAACGACTGGCGCACCTTGCGTGAACTTCGCGAACCCGGATGCTGCGAACGGCATGAAAGCACACTCCCGGACGTGGACATTTCCGGCATTCTCTCCCAGAAGCCGAAAAATATTCCGTTTGTTGAAATCGCGGAGCCCGTAGAAAGTTCCGAACCGTCGTGGCGCAAATTGGGGGACGGCGATGTGCTGAAAGCAATCGACGGAACGCTATTCGGGCGTCTGTGCCGCTACTTCTGCAGTGTGTCAGAACCCGCGCTCCCAATTGCAGTCGGCATTGCGAAATCTCTGACACTGTGCGGCGCGGCCTTGAGCCGTCCGCGCTCGGCGTCGCCCTCGGCAATGGCAAAAATGAGAGCACAAGGGAACATCGCCGGACAGATCGGAATCGGTCCGCTGCTCGGTCTCAATATGATCGACACGGGCGGGGGACAGATTCCCAACTTCTATTCCATTCTGGTCGCGCCGTCGTCCAGCGGAAAGGATATCGGAGGTCTTCTAGAGCAGCTCGCCGCCCGACATGAGTGGTACATCGGCGATGCCGGGTCCGCAGAAGGACTTGCGGATGCGTTCATCAAACTGCCGAATGGAATCCTTTCCATTTCGGAGCTGCAGCCGTGGCTTGACGCAAAATGCTGGCAGCACAATGCCGTTCCGTTTCTCACGAAAGCCTTCAACAAGGGATTCTTCAAGAGTTCGTTCTCTTCCCGCAACGGACACGGGAATATTCGTGCGGCGGATTACTGCTACCCGAATATCCTCGCGTGCGTCCAGCCGGATGTGCTTCGAAAAATAGCCGACAAGTCTGATCTTGAAAATGGTTTCCTCGGCCGGTTTCTGTTTGCCCGGATGGTTCACGTCCTCTGTCAGCCGAATTGCTTCGATCTGCAGAAGACTATTGACGAAATGTCCCTGCTGCTGGAAGCGTTCAAACGCAAGGAAGGCATCATCCACATTGAGAAAGGCTATTCTGCCAGCCTCGGAAAGATGTTCAGCGAAAAAGCCCCGGAGGAAATTGATTTTACCTGGAAACGGCTCATCAATGAATACTACCCCCGGTTCGCCTTTCTATTGTCGCTTACCGATGATCCGGCAACGCAACGCTGCGAGACGGAACTGAAAAACATCGACTGGGAACGCGCGGAACAGCTCGTTCTATGGTTCTTCGCCAACGCGGAACGACTTCTGCTGAATATCGAAGACCGGAACGTGGACTCACGAATCCGGACAAGGGAAACCCTGCTGGAGAAAGTCTGCAGGAAAATTCAACGCCTTGACCGGGGAAACGGGGTTACGATCCGGGATATCTCCGTTTCAGGCATACGGAACAGCAACGCAAAAGAACGTCGCGATGCGATTTCCGAACTCATTGACAGGGGAATTGTAGTCCCTCTCGGTGATGGCAGATACCGGATTGATCATTGCCCCCCGGAATGGTCGGACAATTAAATGTCCAACATCCCGGAAAAACGTCCAACATCCCGGAAAAACGTCCAACATCCCCCGAAATCGTCCAACATGTTGGACGGTTGGACGCATGTTGGACGCCTCGGTGTCCAACATCTAACTTCTACAATTTACACTCAAAAAATAATATTTACATATATGAGCCAATTTCAAAAGTATTGGCTCTCTCGTGTTAATCACTTGTTTTTTCGTGCGTCAAAACCGTTTCGGCACACTAATCCAGACTTTTTCACAAAAAACGGCAAAAAATCAAATTTCGGGCCGTTTTCCTCCTCTCCCGTCAACGCGGGATGTTCTCGATATCCTGTTGTTTACGTCAGCTTAATAAGTTCTATTCAAGCATGTTGAATAGTTGTTTCACGGTAATGGCGATCACGCCGAACATCAGGTGGCAAAGAACTTTCCAATGTCCCTTCACTCTGACATGACGTGCACCGTAGTTGTCTTTCAAATCCGAATTGCCGCGTTCCACCGTCGAACGCTCCCGATAACGAATCTTTCGTGCCGGGGCAAGTTCAACCTTGTCTCCCCGGCGCGGATTGGGATCAATCACCGGAACATGACCGAGCTTTTCCGAAAACGCTCTGATCTCTTCTACATCATAAGCCGAATCGGCCAAGTCATACAGAATGGTTGCGCGCTCCGAAGCCATTTGCATCAAAGGAATTGCGGCTTGACTGTCGTGCATGGACGCCGAACTCAAAAGCGCCGCCAATGGAACTCCGCCGTCTCCCAGCGATAAATGCAACTTGTATCCGCACCAAAAGCTTGTTTTCCCCTTGCTGTCCCGTTTACCTCCCCAATCACAGCCTTGCGTCAAATCGCCGACGTTTTCAGCAAGCGTCCGATTCGGTTGGAGTTCAAGACGCCGGGTTTTGGTTTCGGAAAGTTCCTGTTCCGCCAGTGCCGCTTTTTCCGCTTTGCTTTTCCGGCCCCGCTTCTTTTTGAGCTTGATCTTCGGCGTATTCTTGCGGCAAGCCTTTTCTCTTCCGACGATTGCCGTGGAATCGATGCTTGCGTGTCCGACCAGCTTTCCCGTGTAGTTTTCCTTCACAATCATCGCGTGAACGGCATCCGGAACTTTTTCCTCTGCAAAAACTTTGAACGCTCGGGAAAACGTCGCTTCTGACGGAACCTCACAACGAGATTCCCAGCCGCAAAGCCGTCGCAAACTCGGATTCGTCTTCAGATTTTCAATCAGCGCCTTCGTCGTCGGAAGGTCGTATACCGCTTTCAGAAAAAACGCCCGAAGCATTTTCTCGCGGTCCTTCATCGGTCGGCCCAAGCCGCACCAGCGTAGCGCACTGGTGATGAACCGGGACGGCCGAACCACTTCGACAATCCGCAAAAATTCCCTCATCTTCGCGGTTAATTCGCCAAATTCTTCTTCCAGCAGTGGAAAAAGATATGTTTCCATTGTAAAGTAAAGCCTCGGCAGATCGTTCATTTTTCCTCCAGGTTTGATAGTCCCAGAGTTAAGATGAACCTTCTGCCTCTTTTTTCATCCCCCCAAATTAAAAACTTTTGAAATTACCTCATATGTTTGACGGTTTGACACCTGTAGGGGGGATGATGGTAAAATGGCGGAAATACCGGGAGTATGGGAAATCGCGTCCAACACGTCAAACTGTCAAACATGGAAAGTGTTTTGCGGACGATTCCCCGACACACAAAACCAACTGACTTGAGGAGAAAGTATGAAAAATAACGAAGTTCTGCGGTATCCGCTCGCGGATATCGGTCCCGAATCACCCGTAATGACCGTGCGTCTGCACAGAACACCGTCCGGATATTGGAGATTCGATGTGAGATACAATCACCAAATCGACATTGCTGACCGGCTGTTCAATTCTCTTGCCGAACACGCCGGACTTGAGGAGAAGGTTATGAGTCTGTTCAACAGGATTCCCCGGAAAGGACGCTGTTACCCATGTCTGTATGGCTGTTCCGCTCTCTTTTGCAGCGGACAGCACTTTCCGAACCGGGAATCGGTCGTAAATCTCATTGAGAACGCCTATCTTCCCTGCTGGCGCTACGCCGTCGACAAAATCATGGAGAACTACACGTCCGGCGATTCATGGCTGCATGCCGTGCGGAAAACGGAAAGACAGTATTGGTCGGTGGTGAATCGAACCGCTCCGACCGAAAAGTGACGGGAAAGTGACGGGGAAATCCGTCACTTATTTTAAGGGTATTTCCAGCCTCATAGAAGCACAGAAAGTTCGAGGGGTCGAAAATGAGGCCCCGAGGCTTATGCACATTCCAGAGTCAACGGTTCCCCCCTTGAAAGGGATTTTTCGAGGGCGCGCGGAAGGAGTCGGCGTTATAAGCAGACTTGCTTGCAGGTGATAAAATTTTTATGCTCGTTGATTCTCAACGACTTGCGATCCGCTCCGACAGAGCGCCGGCACGCCCCCGGACAGCCCCTTACGCGCGCAACAGGAGGTTCACCGGGGCTGTATAGCGGGTCGGAATCGAACGCGACAGCGGGGCTGTGTTGGGCATCAGTCCGGTAGTAAAAACGTGTCGTAATTTTCCGGGGTTAGAATTTCACTTATTGCGTCAGGATAAGCGTTGCGGAATGACAATGGAATTTTTGCCTTTGATGTAGAATTTATTTTGATTTCCCATGCCCTCAGCGCATCGGAAGTTTTCTCCAGATAATCAATTTCCTTGCTCTGAGGCGCAGCGGTGCGCCAGAAAAAACGTTGAGGTTGAAATGGCTGATTCAACGTGTTTTTAAGCCGCTCCAGGATCAAATAGTTTTCCCACATTCCGCCTTTGTCAGTTCGTGAGTCTATTCTGCAAAAATTCCCCATAACCGCATTGCGGACTCCGAGATCGTAAAAATAAATTTTTCTGCCTTTTTTAATTTCGTTGCGCATGTTTCCGCTGAAAGCCGGAAGAGAAAACACAACATAGTTTTTTTCCAGGAGGTCAATGTAGTTTTCAACTGTTTTTCTGTCAGTACCGGTCAACCCGGAAAGTTCGTTTAGGCTGACTTCAGAACCTATTTGCATGGCAAGAGCTTTAACTAGATTGTCGAGAATCTTTGTTTTTTTCAGCCCTTCCAACGCGTAGATATCTTTAAAGAGATAGCTGTTGACCAATTCACTCAACAATCGCTCCGAATCTTCCGGATGAGTTACGATATCCGGATACGCACCATAAAGGAGTCTTTGCTCAAGGGCCTGCTTTTCGTCTAAAAGACCATCATGTTCAGTCAACTCATGAAAAGAAAATGGCAAAAGGCGATATTCAAATTTTCTGCCCGTCAAAGGCTCTGATGTTTTATCAGCCAGTTCAAAAGAAGATGATCCAGATGCAATTACTTGAATTTCAGGCAATTCATCGATAAGCAGTTTCAATGCGAGTCCGACATTCGAAACTCGTTGCGCTTCATCCAGAACAAGAATTTTTTTCTTGCCGAGAATCAGCTTCCAACGAGCGATGGTTACTCGTTCAAGTTCATCACGAGTATCCGGGCTGTCTCCATTCAACCAGAGGACATCATTTGACCATTCTTCGGTGATGTGCCGCAGCATGGTTGTTTTTCCACACTGCCGCGGACCGTACACGATTATCGCCTTGCCGGAAAAAAGACGTGCTTTGATGTCAGACTCCAAATGGCGAGCAATATAAGTCATGTGCTGATAACTCCATTTTAACGCATGTTTTTTTTGGATTTCATTCCTAAAATAACGTGATTTTAGAAAAATTCAAGCATGAAACAAGGAAAAAAAGAGTTTGTTCCACAAAAAATAAAGTTTTAAAGGACTTTAATTGCAAACAACTAACAGAAAGGACAGAAAAAGATGCAAATCATCAACATGAAACTCTCAGAGATCCATACATATGAGAAAAACCCGCGCTTCAATGACGGCGCAGTGGAGGCGGTTGCCAATTCGATCAAGGAGTTCGGCTTCCAGCAGCCGATTGTCGTGGACAAGGATTTCGTTGTGGTTGTCGGGCACACCCGCCTGAAAGCGGCGGAACAGCTCGGCCTCACGGACGTTCCGGTGGTGATCGCGGAAAACCTCACGCCGGAACAGGTGCAGGCATACCGGATCGCGGACAACAAGACCGGCGAGATCGCGGAGTGGAACTACGACCTTCTGCCGATCGAACTGCGCGATTTGCAGGAAAAGGATTTTGACCTGTCGCTCCTCGGCTTCGACACCGACGAGCTTGACCGTCTGCTGAACGGGAGTTCCGAAGAAAATGTGGTTGCCGAGGGAGAGACGGACGCCGACGCCGTCCCGGATGTCCCGGAAGAACCGGTCAGTCAGCCGGGGGTAATCTATCAGCTCGGCAAGCACCGGCTCATGTGCGGCGATTCCACAAAGGCGGAAGACGTCGCCCGTCTCATGAGCGGAGGGAAAGCGGATCTCGTTTTCACCGATCCGCCGTATGGAGTCAGTTATCGCGGAGTGAACAATCCGGGCGGCCGACTGTGGGAGGTCATTGAAAACGACGATCTGCGCGGGGAAAAACTTTCGGAGTTCCTGCTTGCCGCATTCAAAAATCTGAAAGCGAGCCTCCGGGAAAAGCGGGCGTTCTACATCTGGTATGCCAGCAGCAATCATTTGCAGTTTGAACACGCCATCATTGATGCCGGACTGAAATCCAAACAGGTATTGTTCTGGAACAAGGGAATGATCCTTGGTCACAGCGATTACCATTGGGCGGCGGAACCGTGCTTTTACGGCTGTCATGAGGGCGAGAACTGCGAGTGGTTCGGCGACCGCTGTCAGACGACGGTCTGGGACATCAAGCGGGACAACACGCGGGAATATGTGCATCCGACGCAGAAACCGACCGCTCTGGCGATCAAGGCGATTTTCAACTCTTCCAAGGCGGGCGAGACTGTGCTGGATCTGTTTGGCGGCTCGGGCAGCACGCTGATCGCCTGCGAGCAGACAAACCGCGTCAACTGCACGATGGAGTTCGATCCGAAATATGTGGACGTGATCCGCCGCCGCTGGGCGGAGTTCGTCCATGGCGAGGGCTGTGACTGGCAGGCGCTTACTCCGGCGGTCGAAGAATAAATCCCACAACGAAAGGAATGTTACAAGGATGGGGGGGCGCGGATTGCACCCCAAGGTTGAAGAACGACGATGTCAGTGGTGGGGCTATTTGGGGAACCTCCGAAGCCATAACCCGGAGCACTTTTTGGAAAAAGGAGGGGAATCAGCAAGGGTACTCATGCTGTGAGTACCCTCTTCAGTTTGCTGTCAGCTGTTGAACTCGAATGCTCCCCGGCGGGCGGCACTCTTGCGGGCGCGCGGCGTCTCCTTTTCCTTGATCTCGCGGAAGAATGCGGAGTAAAGGCTCTGTTCCGGAGTCTTTGCTCCATTCGGACTCCAGAGACCTTCTTCGATGACTTGCGCGAGGATCTCTTTCGTATTGAGCGGTGTCCGGCTGCGCTTGAGAACCTGCAGAGCCGCATTCAGGAGTGAGAGCTTTTTCTCCGGCGATCCGCCGGATTCCGGCGCGGGATTGGGCGTGTCCACTTCCTCTTCCGCTTCCGGCGCAGCGGATTCCGCCTCCGGTTCCGTTGCGGGAGCCGCTTCCGGCGCTCCCGGTTCGGCGATGACCCGTTCGATTCTGGTGACGATGAACTCGCGGTCGCTGCCGACCTTTTTGACTTTCCAGCCGTTCGCGGTGATCTCGGTTACGACAACCTCGATCTCATTGCGTCCGACTTTCACCATGACGATGGTTCCGACTGTGATGTTGCTCGTGTCGCACATACTTACCTCCTTCTGGTTGTTTGACTTGCGACTTCTTTGCTTCGCTGGTGCATATACAACCATGACTTGCGCCACTTATCCAGTCGCAATCTGAAAATAAAGGCAAATAGATGGATAATTCTTTGAAAATCACTGCATTGCAGCCTGAAGTGCTGGTGAAATTGCTGAAACAGGCCGGATCCCGGACCGCTTCTCCGGAGATGATTGCCGAGGATCTTGCTTCCGGTGCGCCGCGGAATCCGGACGGCACGATCAACCTGATTGAATATGCCGCCTGGCTGGCGAAGGAGGAAAATGATGAGTTGTAAAAATACCTTGCTCGCAGATATGAGTACGGCGAAGCCGCACGGAATATCGGAGAGCCGGGGTCCCCGCAAAGTACCCGAAGCCGCGAAGCGGACCCGAGGCCCGTGGCCGAAGGGTGGCAACTTTGGGGGGATTCTATGATCAATCCGAGCAACATGCGCGTGGTGGACGTCGCGCGGCTTCTGAACTCCACATCGTTCGGATTTGTTCTGGCGCAGGCGCGGCTTTACCGCGAGTTCAACCGCGTCGGCTTCCGGATCGGTTCCTCGGAGAATCCGCGCAACATCAACCTCCTGAAATACATTGCCTGGATGTTCGACCGGAAACACACTCCGGAGGAGACGTCCGGCGCGCGCAGCTATGAGGATCGGCGCAACGCCGAACGCGACCGTCAGGCGGAACAGTCGCTCGCCGGACGCGACATCGGCCCGCTCCCGGAGGTTGTGAATCCCGACAGGAAAGCCGCCTGCGAACGGAATTTCCAGCTTTTCTGCGAGAGCTATTTCCCGGAGACCTATTCTCTTGCATGGTCGCCGGATCATCTGAAGGTGATTGAGAAGATTGAAACGGCGGTTCTGCGAGGCGGACTCTTTGCGCTGGCGCTCCCGCGCGGTTCCGGGAAGACAACAATCACGGAAAGCGCGGCGCTCTGGTCGATGCTCTACGGTCACCGCGAATTCGTGGTATTGATCGGCGCGACTGAATCAGCGGCTCTGGAGCTTCTGGATTCCTTGAAGACCGAGCTGGAGGTCAACGAGCGTCTCGCCGAAGACTTTCCGGAGGTGTGCTATCCGGTGGCACAGTTGGAGGGGATCGCGAACCGCTGCGCCGGACAGCTCTACAAGGGCGAGCGTACCCGCATCACCTGGACAAGCAACGAGATCGTTCTGCCGACCGTCGAAGGAAGCAGGGCTTCCGGCATCATCGTCCGAGTTGCCGGCATCACCGGACGTATCCGTGGTATGAAGTTCAAGCGGAGCGACGGTCGGAACGTGCGTCCATCACTTGTTGTAATCGACGATCCGCAGACCTCGGAATCCGCCGGATCGCTGGAACAGACACGCAAGCGGGTTCGTGTGCTTGCCGGAGACATCCTGGGACTTGCCGGTCCGGGGCAGAAAATCTCCGGGATCATGCCCTGCACGATCATCCGCCCGGGTGACATGGCCGACATTATCCTCAACCGAAACACACATCCGGACTGGAACGGCGAAAAGACCCGAATGGTCTACCGCTTCCCCACGAATATGAAACTGTGGGAGGAATATGCCGAGATCCGGGCGGAAGCTCTGCGCACGGAGGGCAATTTTCAGAAGGCGACGGAGTTTTATCTGGCGAACCGGGAGGCGATGGACGCCGGAGCGGAAGTGAGCTGGGAAGCCCGCTTCAATCACGATGAAGTATCGGCGCTTCAACACGCGATGAATCTGAAGTTTCAGGATGAAGCTGCCTTTATGAGCGAGTATCAGAACGACCCGCTCCCGGATGACACGGCGGATGACTCGCTCCTTTCCATGGACGGGATCTGTGCAAAGATCAACGGACTTGCCCGATGGCGCGTCCCGCTGAAATGCGATCGCCTCACGATGTTTGTCGACGTCCAGAAAGCGCTGCTTTTCTATGTGGTGATCGCATGGGCGGAGGACTTCACCGGCGCGGTCATCGACTACGGCTCATGGCCGGATCAGCACCGGCACGAGTATTCGCTTGCCGATGCGAATCCGAGCATTCAGACGCTCTTCCCGAAAGCGGGCTTCGAGGGGGCCTTGTACGCCGCGTTGTCCGCGCTGACCGATGAATGCCTCGGGCGCGAGTGGGAGCGCGAGGACGGGGCTGTCCTGAAAATCGAACGCGCTCTCGTGGATGCGAACTGGGGACAGTCAACCGATGTCGTCTATCAGTTCTGCCGTCAGAGTTCCCACGCCGGAGTGATCCTGCCGTCGCATGGCAGATACGTCGGCGCATCCTCGAAACCCATGACCGAATACCGCAAACAGCAGGGCGACCGGCTCGGATTCAACTGGATGATTCCGAATGTCGCCGGGAAACGGGCGATCCGGCACGTCATCTACGACACGAACTACTGGAAGAGTTTCATTCACGCGCGGCTCGCGGTTCCCGTCGGCGACAAGGGGTCGCTCACCCTCTACGGACGGATCCCCGGGGCTCATCAGCTCTTCGCGGAGCATCTGACCGCCGAATACCGCGTCAAAACACAGGGGAGGGGCCGCACGGTCGACGAGTGGAAACTCAAACCGCAGTCGCACGACAACCACTTTCTGGACTGTGTCGCGGGCTGTGCGGTCTGCGGCTCCATGCTCGGCGCGTCTCTGCCCGAGACGCTTCCTGCGAAGCTCGACCGCAAGCCGATGATCCGCCTTTCCGACAAACGCCTTGGCGGGATTCCCCCGAATGGCAGACTCAAACTTTCCGAACTCAGGAGGCAGAAAAATGGATAAACGGGAACTCCCCGAAAATATTCGTCAGGCGATCGATCTGATTGCCGCAGTTCTTCGCAGAATCAAGGCAAAAGAACTGGATAAACGCAGGGATAAATGCTTGTATATAGAGAAAAGCAAAGGGGTTACGGCATGATGAATGAATCTGAGGTAAAACGGCAGCTGGAGTTGCTGGATCTGATGAATCAGGCAGAACTTCGGGAAAAATTCTGTGAACTCTTTGGCTTTGAACCGGGGCAGACCAATATTGCAAACCTGCGCCGCCGTCTTGCATATCGAATTCAAGAGATTTATTACGGCGGCCTCTCCGAAGCGGACCGGCAACTTCTTGAGCGGATTGCAGACGGCGATCCCCAGGCAAACCTCCGGTATGGAAAAAATGGAGTTTCCCATGTGTGCGGAACTCGCTACCAGAGGGTCTGGAAAGGGAAAAAATATGAAGTGACGGCTCTCGGGAATGGAAAATTCGAATATGACGGAACGGTCTATCAATCGCTTTCCGCCATCGCCCGCGAAATTACCGGGACTCGCTGGAACGGCAAACTCTTTTTCGGGGTGAAGTGATGGTGATGCAAACGATTCCAAAGAAGAGATGCGCGATTTACACACGCAAGTCCGTTGAGGAAGGACTGGATCAGGAATTCAACAGTCTGGATGCTCAACGGGAGGCTGGCGAAGCCTATATCGCCAGTCAGAAAGCCAACGGATGGGTCTGCCTCCCGACTCGTTATGACGATGGCGGATATTCCGGCGGCAATATGAAACGCCCTGCGCTTCAGCAGCTCCTTGCCGACTGTGAAGCCGGGCTGATCGACATCATCGTGGTTTACAAGATCGACCGACTGTCCCGATCCATCTGTGATTTTGCTGACCTCTCCAAGAAATTTGACGAATGGGGCACACAGTTCGTCGCGGTGACGCAGGAAATCAATACCGCCACCAGCGCCGGGCGCATGATGCTCAACATTCTTATCACCTTCGCGCAATATGAGCGGGAGGTCATCACCGAGCGGGTTCGCGACAAGATGGCCGCCAGCCGGAAAAAAGGCAAATGGGTCGGCGGCAGTGTTCCAATGGGCTACCGGGTGGAAAACAAGAAGCTGGTTGTTGAGCCGGTAGAAGCGCGGGTTATCCAAAGAATCTTTCAGCGGTTCATCGAGGTTCAGTCTCCGGCACTGATTGCCCAGGAACTCAACAAAGACGGGATTCGAACCAAGCAGGGGAAAGCATGGGATAAACCGCACATCTATCGTATTCTGAGCAACCATACCTACATTGGTCAGGTCAAATACAAAGGATCTATCTGCGAAGGGGAACAAAACGCGATTGTTGAATTGGATGTCTGGAACCGGACAAGAGAAATTCTCGCACTCAACGAACCGGTTCCTCGCCAGACAAAGCGGATGGAAACCATCGCTCCTTTAAAAGGAATCTTACGCTGCGGACACTGCGATTGCGCAATGATGCCAACCTATGCACGAAAGAACGGAAAGCGATATTTTTATTATCTGTGTTCTCGGGACTCCAAGCGGGCAACATCGACTTGTCCGGTGCGCCAGATCCCCGCAGGAGAAGTGGAGCGAATCACTCGGGAGCAGGTGGTGAAAATGCTTCAGACACCGACGATTCTGATAAAACTGGCACAAGTGTTGAATCTTTCCGCAGAGAAAATCGCAGAACTGTTCAAAGAGATATTCTGGCAGGAGATCTCGCCCGGTGAAATGAACCGCCTTCTCCATCTTCTTCTGGAAAAGGTCGAAGTTCACGAAGGCAAGCTCACTGTAGAATTCAAGAGTTCAGGTATCAAAACTCTTATGGAGGAAATCGCGAATGGAGAAGAAACAGATTGAAGTTCTGGAAAACGGGAATGTCCGGGTGACGATCCCGTTGATTTTCAAAATCGCCGGTGGCAGAACGAGGATTTTTACCTCCGACAGTGAACATGTAGAATATACTCCAGTTCAGCTGGCTCTTGCCCGGGCTTTCCGCTGGCAGAAAATGATTGATGAAGGAAAATTTTCCAACATCAAAGATCTGGCAGCAACCATCGGAGTTGATTCAGGGCATATTTCCCGGACGATTCGCCTGACACTCCTCTCCCCAAAGATCATTCATAAACTCCTCTCCGGCGAACTTGACCTTTCCCTGGATAGTTGCCGCCGGAGTCTTCCCGACTCTTGGGCGGAACAGGAAAAAGTTCTCTTGAAAGAAATCTGACATCTACAAATCAAATAAATCCGGGATGTCAGCCAGCTTCTCATTACGCAACTGCGCATTCGTTTTCTTCTGCGGAATTGGACGTTTTTTCTCCTTGGGCTTCCATTGAAGCAGACGCTCCAATTCCGTTTTCAAACGTTGTAACTGCAACCTGGTCATTTGGGCATTCTGATCGAATTCCGACTTGATCTCTTTGGCTATCTGTTTCCGCTTCTGTTCCGTCCATGAAGCGAATCCCCAAATCGGAGTCTTTTTTTGTGCACGGAGTTCAGAACGTTTCTCCTGAATACTCCACTCAATATCCAGGAGCATCTCGTCGATTTCAGAACAGCTGAGAGTCGTTTCCCCAGATTCCAATTCGATTCCGGAACGGATGGCGCGCAACCCTTCAAGATCACGATTCACATACGCGTCCTGTATCTCATGCCAAAGGCGTTGCGTTTTAGCGTCATGAGCTCCCATTCTGTCCGGATGATATTGAAGGCAGAGCTCACGATACAGTTTTTTCAGTTCACTGACTTCCGATTCTTCCTCCGGAATGTTATCGTCATCTCCCAAAAGATTGTCAAAGAGCTTTTGGAAGATTTTTTCAAAATCATCATCGTCCTCACATGTTTCGTCCATTTCAATATCTTCGTCCTCATCAACACCGAAGACGGCGGAACGAAGTTCCCGGGCGCTCTTTTCATATTCCCGTTTTTCTTCTTCTCGTGTTTTTCTGCCAGACTCCAAGAATCTCTGCAATTCCATCTCCAGAAGTTCCCAGAAATTCTGTTCGGAGGTAAGCTGTGAACGCAAGGTAAAACAATACCTTTCCTTCGACATATGGGATTCATGGGCTAGAAAGCGAATTTTTTCATATCGGTTCTGACACAAATGTATCTGTTCCGTCAGCTCGCGTAAAAGGGTTTGTTCCGCACCGAACGTGCGAGCAAGATATTTACGGTACTCCGGCTCGTCTGATTCTTCATACCGTTGAAGTTGCTCCTCCAACCTTTCAAGGACTTTTTTCCGGCGCTTATATTCCTTCAGATACCCCCGGCGGATTTTTGCAGTGTCCAACGGGATCAATGCCCGACAGGAATTTTTTGGTGGCCGATCTCTTTTTTTTCCACTTCTTCCGGTTTTCCCGTTGTCAATATTTTCTACAGGCAAGCCCGAACATAAAGACAATTCTGAAAAGATGTCCTCAAGTTCTTTTTCTAAACTTATCCTGCCCTTGTGATTTTTTTTGCTCATTTATTTCACTTCTCCATCAGCATCTTCCATTTCACCCCACGTAACCCCATATGGCGCTCCTCCAGACGTGTACCCGGCAATGAATGCAAATGTTTCATCGGAATCACATGAGATATCCGCACTGAATGATTCTTCCTGACTTTTCCGTTTCTGTTCCTGGCGATTCCGTAGAGTGGTTTTGACAGCTTCTTCCTGTTCAGGAGATACTTCAAAGCCCAATTGACGCAATCGCACACAACAAATCAACGCCATACCAGCGGGCATAATGCCTGACCATATCTTTCGCAATATGCTTTGAGAGAAAGCCTGTTGATTTGGCCGACTGCAGCCTCTGTTCCCGTGTCATACGTTTGCGACGTGGTATATTATTAGCGTGTTTCCCGTTCTTGCTCATTATTTTCTTTCAGCAAAGATTGGATTTTTTGTTTTTGTTCCTCGGTCGGTTCTGCTTTGCCATGTTCCCAGGCGGAAACTTTTTTCGACGTCATGCCAAAGATTTCGCCAAACTGAACCTGCGTCAATTTCAACCTTTTGCGTAGGGCACGAACAACATCCGGAGTGACATCCGAAACGGCCTTCGGTTCGCTTTCCGGCTCGCTAAACTCTGGAAACGGTATTTTCGGGAATGTATCGCCCGGACGTACTTTGACACGGGGGACGCCGCAGACAAGCAATACAGAAAAATCCCGGATGGCTGTACGCTGAGTTGGGAAGTCTGAAATTTTCCGTTTGATCAATCCGATAATTTCATTTCGAACAGTTTCCTGTTGTTCCGCATTCAGTTGGGTATGCTGAAACGCCTCTGAAACAGATTCTCTGCGCCCGGTAACCACGATGTTCCACGCGATCTGTCCCATACGCCAGACAATCCGACGACCAACAAGATCCGGCCCGTTGGAGTCGTCTATGTATTCCGGCATTATCGGTTCGCATAATTTTTCCAAGGCGCAGGAAAGACGTGCGGAAAGACTCTGCTCATTAAAGGCAATCTGCTGTTTTCTCGCCTTGAGTTTGGCTTTGCGTTTTTCCGCTTTGTCCTTTTTGCTCATTTTCTGTTTCTCCCGATTCTTCCCGAGCTTTCAATTTTATCACAGTATTCTTCTCCGCCATCAATTTCGCCAACTCACGCTTCCCCGCGTCACGGATTGCCGCAATTTTGCGTTTCTGGGCCTCTTTCGGCTCGATTTTTCCGGATTCCCAATAGTAAATCGAGTTAGGGGTAACGCCCAGCAAAACAGCGAAACTCCTTTGGGAAAGGCAAAGTTTCATTCGCAGCTTTTTGATCCGACCCGCCGTAACACGTACCGGCTTTTCTGCAGTCGGAGGATTTACGGGTGGCTGTACCGACTTCGCAGGCGCGAGTACCACGTCCTCCAACGCCTTGATTCTACAGCTTTGTTCCGTAATGGACTTTCGCATCGACGCAAGCTGCTTCTTCAGATCTGCAAGCTCGTTCCTGATTTCCCTTCGGGCCAAACGGCGAATTTCTTCGTTCAAGATTTTTTGAATATTCGGCATGGGAAACGCTCCTGTCAGTTGATGATCAGCTTTGTCTGCAGACGACGATAGAGTTTCGCCGCGTCAAGAGCGTCATTCATGGACCGGTGCTGAACCGGATCTTCCATCCCAAGCTGAAGTTTCAGATTCCGTAAACTGACGCTCGGAAAAAGTTTCTTCCCAGTTTGCAGTAAAGAAATATCATTGATAATAATGGCAAGTTGCATACTGTCGTGACAATGACTGGAAAATATGCGGAAAAGTGACGGAAACTTTATCTGGAAGAAATCCAGGTCAAACCTGAGATTATGCCCCACAGCCTTGATGCGTTCAATATGATTATCCGACATCCACTTGGTTATATCCGTGGCAACCTTTTGGATATCTTCGCCTTCAAACGGGTTGAGCCCGCTGATTTTCAGGGATTCAGGATCGGCATTCTCTGGATGGACGGCTTTTATCCGGGCTGTGAATTCCGGCAGATCCGACCGTTTGAAATCTGGATTCAGAGGTACAATGGCTATTTCAATAATATCATGAACAGCCGGGTCAAGCCCCGATGTCTCCAGGTCGAATGCCGCAAGTATCTTCTGCTTTTCGTGTTTCATAATTCAAGGTTTCTTATTTGCTTGACGCAGAGTTATCTCTCATCACGTTCCACAACCCATTCCCGGATTTTCCTTTCTTCGAACTCCCAGTCTGAAGAAAGAAGCGTTTCTACGAACTTTTTGAAGAATGCCGCAAGCGCCAGACGGAATGTATTCATGTACTCCATGCGTTCCTCCAGACGGTCGTCCGGTTCCATTTCTTCGCCTTCAGGGAGTTTCATTCCACTAAAGGAAAAAGTGTCCGCATCAAACATTCCCTGCCAGACTTTTTCCTCGTGCTCCAGATAGAATTTCGCCTTCTTGAGCTTTTTGCCAACTGAAAGTGCAGCTTTTGCTTCAGCCGCCCGTAAAGGACTGTTCCCGTTCTTGAGGGTGTTTTCCGCTGCTCCATCGGCTTCGCCTGCCAGCGCAAATGTCAAAGGACCCTCGATCGTAAAGGTACATTCCCCGACTTCTGGAACCTCCAGCATACCTCCGGTTTCCTGTTCGGAAAAATACCACAGCCATGTCAGAAAATCACGTCCGGGAACAGTTTCGCCATCCGCCCGGACAGAGAATTCAATCACAGGAAGTTCATCGGCATGCTTTCCGAACTCCATTTCACTGTAATAGTCGGGATTAATCTGTACCGGTTCAAACTGGAATGTTTTGATAAAATATTCGATAAAAAGGTCTATTTGTGCGGAGGAGGATGCCCCGAGATAGAGCATGTGATTTGTTCTGTCTATGACGGCCGGAATAGAGGAAAGCGTTGGAGGTACCGACACCTGATTCTTTTCAATCACCTCCGCCTTGATTTGCTTCTTCTGCTTCGACGGCACGTTGCTACGTCCGTTGCTGCGCATCCAGACCAGTTCAGCCTGCTGGCACCATGCCTTGAGCATAGAAGATGGTATCTTGCGCTCTGCTTTGCGCAGACTGATGTAAATCAGATTGTTCCATAGCACGGTGCTCTGCTCTATTTTTGAATCCAGCAGACAACGTCCTGACGCCCAGCCAATCTCCGGCTCATCTTTCACCAAATCTATGCAGCCGGCACGATTGGCGTTCAGCAAATCTATATAGTTCTCCGGCAAATCCTGCGGGAGTGCAAATAACGTAACGGAAAAAGTCCCAATTTCAAAAGGCATGATTTTCTCCTCCTGTATTTCATGTCTTATAGCAAACTGATACGGTGAATATATACCATAAATGATTGGTTTACAATAGGGGGAATTTCTATTTTTTGATTGCTGACCGGAATTAGAATAGCATAAAAGTTGAATATTGGTCGACAGGATTGACGTTGTCCGAATGTTGCCTTCAGGTCGTTTGTTCTGAAAAGCGAATTTCGCAAAACTCGAAAAATTCTCTGAGCCGAAAAGACTTTTGTTATAAATGGCGCGAATAAGGGGTCGACCTCTTGATTTTTTGAACGCATGTCCTCTGCAAGTTTATTCTTGCATTATTATTTGATTACAAACATGTTACCTTAATAAAAGGTTACAAATTGAATGTATAGCAGAGAAAAATTGACGATCAAAGGTCGATTTTCCGACGTGTGTTTCCGTCAAAAAATGCTCTCCAGACCAAAAGACCGGTCTTTTACTCCCCCGGAGAATTTACCGGGAGAGGGTCTGAAACACACCTTCATAAGAGAAAAGTGGAGATTCTCCGCTTTCGGGCAAAACGCGAGTTGAGCTCAAATTTACCCCCGAAACGAAAAAACCGACCAGAAGACCGGTCGGCGGAGAATTTTGAAAATGGTGGGCGGTACGAGACTCGAACTCATGACCTCTGCCGTGTGAAAGCAGCGCTCTAGCCAGCTGAGCTAACCGCCCGAAAAGCGATAAATTTAATATACCGCCGCTCTTCTGGTTTTTCAAGGGGATTTTTTTATTTTTCCTGCGAAAAAAATGAATTCCCGGCCGCTTCCTGCCGTTTTTTCCCCGGGGATGTGATGACGGTGATCGCCGCCAGATAAAATACTCCCGGCTGTTTCAGCGGGTGCAGGCGGAGCGCCGAAACCATCGCCGGTTGCTCCAGACGCAGTTCCCACCAGTAGAGCGCCGCATCGGTGACCGGCTCATGCCAGGCGATCCGCCCGCAATCCGAACGCCACGGCAGGGAATAGCAGAGCGTCGTGTTCCCTGTCTCCCGGCCGACGACAAGCTCGTAGACTCTCTTGCCGCCTCCCGGCGAAAGCAGGTCAAGATCCAGCAGCGGACCGCGCACCGGCTTCTCCGCACCGGAGAGAAGATAGAGCGCCGTACATTCGAGCCCGACGGGAATTTCCACCGGAGACGAATCCGGTTGAAGCGCCACGACCCGCTCGCCGAATGCAACCGGTACCCCCAGCAGCTCCCTCTCCCCCGCCAGCGCCTGGAACCGCCCCTGCTGGACGCAGTATTCCCGGAGCCCCCGGTTCCGGAGGTGGAAACGCGCCGCCGCTCCCAGCGGGACCGGACAGGCCCGGCCGCTCCAGTGAAACGGCTCCCCCAGATTCTTCGGAAACTGAATCGGCGGCTCGTCCGGTTCCGGCCGCAGAGTGTGCCGCAGATGCTCATACCCCTCCGGCGCCGCCAGCAGAAGCGAGGCGCCCGGTTCCAGCGTGACGGCCAGAACCTGCTGTTCCGGTTGGTGAATCCGCCCGGAATCGAGATCCCGCCAGCAGTTTGTCACCCCGGTCAGGCGCAACGTGCGGGGCGCGTCGGTGAAGTTGAAGAATCCGAGCCGGCTGCCCGCCGGTCCCGCATCCCCGAGGACGATGGCGGGAAGGGATCTCTGATTCCCGTTCCAGAGGTCGAGCGGCACGCAACGGCGGCAGCCGCCGTCGGCGAAGATTTTCGCCAGCAGTGCGCGGCGTTCCGGCTGCAGGGCGCTGAGTTTGTCCCCCGCGATCAGCGAGTCGCCGAAGAGGCGCACGAAATTGGCCCAGGTCTGCGACTCGGTGACGGTGAAGGTGCTCTTTTTCCCGGCGGCGGCGGCGACATCCCCCTCTTCGTCCTCCGGCGTCCGCAGAACGATGTAATCGCTGTCGCAGTTCCAGACCTTCCCCTGCAGGAAGGCTCCGGCCAGGCAGCTGCCGCAGGAGTTGTGCATCCATTGCCGGTGCGGCGAGATGTCCGAGCCGGAACGCATGCCGTCCACCTGGTTGTAGCAGCCGGGGAAGTTGGCGCTGCAGCCGAGCAGATAGGCGTCGCCGATGACCTCGTGAATGATGTCGAAACAGCGCTGGAACCGCTCCGGTGCAGTGATGGGGCGGGCGCTCAGGCCGGGCGTCATGCCGCGGGCCAGAAAATCCAGCTTGAAATAGGCGATTTGCCAGCGTTGACGCATTTCGGTGAGCACGGCGCGCCACCAGTCGCACACCGCGGGTTGCGAGTAATCCAGCAGATAGAGCGGCACGCCGCTGGCCATCTGCAGCGGATTGCCCCCCGGATCGCGCAGAAACCAGTCGGCGTGTTCGCGCAGAAGCCGCGAGTCGCGGTGGGCCAGAAAGGGGGCGACCCAGAGCCCCGGAACTCCGCCGCTGCGCAGAACCTCGTCGGAAAAGGCGGCGATTCCGCCCGGGAACCGTTCCGGATCCGCCTCCAGCCAGTCTCCCCAGATGCAATAGCCGTCGTCCAGCTGGATCAGCGGGTGCTCCGGAACGTAGCGCCGGATTTCACGGTTGTTTTCGCGGATGGCGTCGGCGTGGATGGTGGTGCAGTAGTAATCCCAGCTTCCCCAGCCGCGCCAGCCGGCCGGACGGCGCGGGCGCCCGGAGCGGGCGGCGATCCGCTCCGCATAGAGCTCCAGCAGAGTCTGCCAGTTGTCGTGCTCCAGAATGACCACTTCGTCAAGTTCCACCGCCTCGCCCGGCAGAAGCTGTCTGCCGTCGCCGGAAAATTCCACCGTCAGAATCCCTGCTCCGTTCAGCAGGAGCCGGCCGGGAAAATGGCGGCGCTCCAGAAATCCGGCGAGGCGATAGCACCGTTCCGCCGGCCGGACCAGCAGAAAGTCGGTCGCCGCGATTTCTCCCGGCAGATATTCGAGGTCGTAACGGACAATTTTCCCGCCCATCGTGCCGGGCCCGGTCAGAACCCGGCCTTTCCCGGCCGCCAGGGCCAGGCGGCAGCCGAAGCGGTCCGGCTCCAGCGGTGCGTCACCGGGGTTGCGCAACCGGCCGCCGATGCTCCCGTCACGGTCCGGAACAAGTTCAAGGACGCCGCCCGCGGCGTCTTCGCAGAGTTGGAGTGTGGAGAAGTTCATAATGCCTCTGAAACAGTTGTGAAGGGGATGAATGGTTCAGGACGCAAATCGCATCCTTCCTGCCGCGGCCGTCGGCGGTCTCAAAGCTCCTCCCGGTGAAAGCGGAATCCGACGCGCCTCAACTCTTCCTGCAGTCTTCCGCCGGCGACGCCGGGGGCGGAACTCCCCGCGTCCGCCGCGAGGGCCGCCGCGGTTCCGGCGATTTCGCCGCTCATCGCCGCCACCGGAATCACCCGGGTGAGTTCGCAGGTTTCCCCGGTGACGGAGATGCAGCGCCCGGCGGCCCAGACATTCTCCAGTTCTGCCGGAAGCAGAACCCGGTACGGCAGTTCATGGACCGGCCCGGGGGTGATCCAGTTGCCGAAAAGCCCCACGGAGTCGTCAAATTGTTCGCCGGAGAGTTCCGGGGTGAGGAGCAGACGGCCGCGGATGGAGAAGGTCCGCCGGAAGTTCGCCAGCGTCGGCACCAGCAAGGGAAAACAGTCGTCGCGGGTGCGCCCCTCCGCGTAGAGTTTCCGGTACCGGTTCCGCAGCTCCCGGCGGCTCTCCCGGATCATCCGGCTCACCGATTCGCCGGAAATTCCCCGGAACCTCCCCTCCGGCACCGTCCGGTTGATGACGACCTGTTTCAGATGATCGGCCAGATTGCGGGGCGACCGCTGCGCCGTGGCGTCGTATTCGATCGCCCAGCTCGAGAGCTGGTTCTCTTCGGAGAAGCATTCTCCCCCGGCACGCCGCACCAGATCGGCGTCTCCGGTCGCGTCGATGAAATAGTCCGCCTCCAGCGTGAGCCGGCCGGATTTGTTCTCCACTTCGACCGCGGTGACCCGGCCGCCGGTGCGCCGGACGCCGGCCAGCAGCGTGTCGAACCAGACGGAGACGCCCGCTTCCTCCAGCAGTTCATCCAGCGCGAGCACCATCGAGGCCGGGCTGAAGATGGTGTAGAGCCGGTCGTTCAGCGGTTTGGGGGCGGGCGCCTGCCAATGCTCCGGAATCTCCCCCGGGCCGTAGGCGTGCGCCGCCGTCAGCAGCTCCCGGGCAAGGCCGAACGAGACCTGTCTGCCGCAGCCGTCGCAGATCGGCAGATAGACGTAGATGAGCCCGGCGGTCGCGAGGCCGCCCGGCCAGACGCTTTTTTCCAGCAGTGCGACGGATTTCCCCCGCCGTGCCGCGGCCAGTGCGGCGGAGCATCCGGCGATGCCGCCGCCGGCGACAATCAGATCAAAGGAACGCATTGAAACTCTCTCCTGCCGGCCGCGATGCTCCTCCCCGCTCCACCCGGCGGAGAGGAAGGATGACGGCCGTTTTTTTCATCGTCGCCGGGACCGCCCCGACGGCGGAACTGCTTCAATCCCGGAGGATCACCTGCGGCGCGATCACGAACTTCCCCGAACTCTCCTCGCGGAAACTGGCGAGGAGCCGGTCGGCAATCCGCGGAACGTCGTGCGAAACCGAGGAGATGGGGAAGGGATAGGTGGAGACGGCGCGGGTCTCGTTGAATCCGGAGATCAGAACATCCCGGCCGACCACTCTGCCGTGATCCAGCAGACACTTCGCCCCGCCCAGCGCGAAGTAGTCGCTGTGGTAAAAGATCGCGTCGGTCTCCGGCGTACGGGCGAGAAGTTCGGCGGTTTTCCGGTAGCCGGTGTCGAAGGCCTGCTGCACGTAATTGCCCTCCTCCGCCCGGTGGAGGGTGCGGAAGGCGGTCACTTCGGGGCTCTCTGCGTCGATCTTCCGCCCGAAAAATCGGCTGAGCGCAGAACAGCGGCAGATCTCCGGCTCGATCACGGCCCGGATGCAGGAGCGGCCGCGGCGGCGGAAATGCTCCAGCAGCTGCAGCATGCCGCTCTCCACGTCGACGTGAATGTCGTTTTCGTAGCCGGATTCATAGCCGGTGATGGTGACCTGCCGCTCCCGCGCCAGTTCGGCGAGTTTCCGGTTGTCGAAGACCGGACCGATCAGAATCAGCTGTTCGACGCCCCGCTGAATCAGGTTGTCGAGAACGGCGGGGCGCGCCTCCCGGTCCTGCGGCATCGGGGCGATGCAGACCGCGTAGCCCATGTCGCTCAACCGGGTGCAGAGCAGGCGTTCCAGCTCCTGAATGTACTCATCCCGGATGGTGGCGGGCGCTCCGAGGACGATGGCCGCCATGCAGGTCGGCAGGCCGTGCATGAGCCGGTAGCCGAAATTGGGCTGGTACCCCATCTCCTTCGCCCGCCGGCGGACGAGCGCCCGGGTCGCCTGAGAGCTGTAGTTCGATTCGCGCCGGTTCAGAATCTGTGAGACGGTGGCCGCGGAAACTCCACAGCTCTTCGCCACATCCCGAATGGTCACCCGTTTGACTTGCTTCAACATGGATCCGTTCCATACAAACATGTTTATATATTAATTATTATACCGGGTTTTCCGGCAAAAGCAAGGGGAATTCTGAAAAAAGCGTTCATTTCTCCCTGCCGTCTGCCGGGCGGGGCGCCGTCTGCCGGGAGAAATTCCGCAGAGGGAACGTGCGTTACAATCGTTGTTGCGGTTGAAAATCAACGGTTACGGTGATATATTTTCCCGATACTCATTTTTGTAAATCTTACAGGAGAAGGGCGGTGGTCATGAGCAGCGAAGCCAGACGTTGGGCGATCCGGGATATTGCGGCCGACCCGGTGCCGGCCGCGGGAGAGGGATTCCCCGCCGGGCAGCCGGATGAACTCTACGGAGACGAGGTGTTCAACCTCGCGTCGATGAAGGAGTACCTGCCGAGCGAAGTGTTCGCCAAACTGCTGCGCACCGTGCTGGAGCGCGCTCCGCTCGATCCGGAGATCGCCGGCGAGGTCGCCCACGCGATGAAGGAGTGGGCGATTCACAAGGGCGCCACCCACTACACCCACTGGTTCCAGCCGCTCACCGGCGCGACGGCGGAGAAGCACGACGCCTTCCTCGAACCCGACGGCAACGGCGGCGTCATCATGAAGTTTTCGGGGAAAAATCTGGTGGTCGGCGAGTCGGACGCCTCCAGCTTCCCCTCCGGCGGTTTGCGTTCCACCTTCGAGGCGCGCGGCTACACCGCCTGGGATCCCACCAGCCCCGCCTTCATCAAGCGGACCGCCTCCGGGGCGACGCTCTGCATCCCCACCGCCTTCTGCAGCTACACCGGCGAAGCGCTCGACAAGAAGACGCCGCTCCTGCGCTCGATCCACGCCCTTTCGCGGCAGATCGAACGGATGCTCCGGGTCTTCGACGTGAAGGAGGGCGGCACGCCGGAGATCACCCTCGGCGCTGAGCAGGAGTACTTCCTGATCGACCGGCGGCTCTACCTCTGCCGCCCCGACCTGATTCAGACCGGGCGGACGCTGTTCGGCGCGCCGCCGCCGAAGCATCAGCAGCTCGACGACCACTACTACGGCGCGATCAAGCCGCGGGTGCTGGCCTTCATGACCGATGTGGACCGGACGCTCTGGAAGCTGGGCATTCCGGCGAAGACCCGCCACAACGAGGCGGCTCCGGCGCAGTTCGAAATCGCTTCGGTCTTCGAGGAGCTGAACCTCGCCAGCGACCACAACATGATTACGATGGATGTGCTGCGCGAAGCGGCTGACCGGCACGGGTTCGTCTGCCTGATGCACGAAAAGCCGTTCGAGGGGGTCAACGGATCGGGCAAGCACAACAACTGGTCGTTCGGCACCAGCCGGATCAATCTGCTCAGCCCCGGCAAGGATCCCATCCGCAACGCGATGTTCCTGACTGCGATCGCGGCGGTCATCATGGGGATCGACCGCCACGGGGAACTGCTCCGGATGGCGACGGCGAATTCGGGCAACAGCTACCGGCTCGGAGCGAACGAGGCGCCGCCGCCGGTGATTTCGATCTATCTCGGCGAGCAGCTCACTTCGGTGATCGACGAGATCGAGTTCGGCGAATCCGGCGAAAGCTCCGGCAAACACCGCCCGATGCAGCTCTGCGTCGACACGCTCCCGCCGCTGCCGCAGGATGCGACCGACCGCAACCGCACCAGTCCGTTCGCCTATACCGGGAACAAGTTTGAATTCCGTTCGCCCGGTTCGAGCCAGTCCTGCGCCGGGCCGAACGTGGTGCTCAACACCGTGGTGGCGGAGGCGCTCGACGAGATCCTGACGGAGCTTGAGGCGCTCCCGCGGGAGAGCTTCCACGTCGGGCTGCAGTCGGTGCTCCGCCGGGTGATTCACGAGCATCGGCGGATTGTCTTCAACGGCGACAACTACTCCGCCGACTGGCTGGCCGAAGCGAAAAAGCGGGGACTGCCGATTCTGCGCACGGTTCCGGAGGCGCTGGCGGTGCTGACGGAGGAGAAAAACATCCGCCTCTTCGAAAAATACGGGGTGTTCACCGAGAGCGAACTGCGCTCCCGCTACGAGGTTTACCTCGGAGAGTACCGGACGCGGACCCGGATTGAAGGGGAGCTGGCGCTGACCATGTCCCGCACGCTGATCAATCCGGCGGTGATGAAGTATCTGGCGACCGTCGGCCGCGCGGTTGATGCGCTCGCCGAGAACCCGGCACTCGATGAACTGCGCCGGAACGCTTCGACGATCGGAGAGCTTTACACCAAGCTCGCTTCGGCCGAGCGGATGCTCGAATCGACCCTGCCCGGAGACAATCCGGAGGCGATCCGCGGCGCGCTTGCCGAACTGCGCCGTCTGGTCGACCGGCTGGAGAAACTGGTCGACGACGAACTCTGGCCGCTGCCGAAGTACCGCGAACTGCTCTTCATCTACTGAGCGATTCAGGAGATGATGTGGCGGGGGCTGGTGTTCTCCATCAGCGTCGTCACCGCCCAGACCAGCGCATCCAGCCGGTCGGGGCTGTCGTTGCTCTCCGGCCGGAAGGTGGTCATCTGCTCCTCCAGAACGGGGAAGCGGCCCAGGTGGTGGACCCGCCGCTGTTCGTAGAGCGCGGCCACCGGTTCGGCGCGTTCGATCTTGCCGCGCATCGCCCGCACCGCCCGGAAACTCACGTCGGCGTCGACGGAACGCAATACCGTTTCGATGAGTTCGCCGCCGTTGTTCACCTCGCCCGCCACGCGGTCGGCGCGGAAACGGTGGTATTCGGCGATGACCCGGCGGGCCCATTCCGTCGGACGGCCCGCCATGCTTGCGTCGGAGAGGACGTAGAAGTGGCGGTTCCGGTCTCTGCCGACGGTGACGATGCCGGTTTCGTCCGCTTCGCTTCCGGAGCTTACCGCCGGGTCGACGCCGACGACGATCCGTTCGAACTCCTCGGGGAGCCGGTCCGTCCGGTCACGCTCGATCATCTCCGGCGTCCAGAGGGCGCCGGAAAAATCGTCGAGCCAGCGTCCCTCTAAGAAGCGTTGTTTCTGCCGTTCGGAGAGGCCGGCCAGCGTCTCCTCCAGATATCCCTCCGGAAGGTTTGCGCGGTTCTCCGCCGGATTGAGCTGCATGGAGGCGTAGTTCTGCGGGAAGGGGAGCGCAAGTCCGCTTACCGGGTCCCGTTTCTCCACGAAAAGTTTGTAGCTCCAGTGGGATTTCCCGGAGGGGTTGCAGTCGAAGTAGGCCCGGTTCCGCAGCGGCGTGCGCTGTGCCAGCCGGGTCAATACCGTGTTGACCGCGCCGAAACTGATTTCGGAACATTCGTTGAAGTAGATGGTGGCGAACTCCTTGCCGAGGATCTTATCCACCCGCTCCTCGCCGTCCACGCCGCCGAACCAGATCTCCGAATGGTTCGGCAGGCGGACGAACTGATCCTGTCGCGACTCCTTGAATTTCAGGCCGGGGAAGGCGAGTTTCGCCACCTTGGGCAGCGTGTCGAGCAGCACCGACTGGCGCACGCTGTTGCCGTGCAGCCGCAGAATCGCGTGCCGGCTGCCGGCCGCGCGCAGCGCCCGCACCAGGACGGCGTACACCAGGATGAAGGTCTTGCCCGAACGGGAGCCGCCGAACAGCAGGACGTAACGGCTCGGACCGGTGAGCAGGCGGAGCGCTTTCCGCTGCGCCGGCGTTTTCTGGAACAGTTGTGCCATGGTATTCTTCCGATGAAACCGGGTCAGTGGTTGTCCCAGTAGCTGCTGTTCCAGCGGAAATTGCCGGGCGCGAGCTGATAGGTCCGGTTGATCCGGGTGTAGAGTTTGCCGGAGTCGTCGCGCGTTTCGGAGCAGGTCTGCCGCACCTTGAGGTAGGAGCCGGAGCGGCCGCAGACACTGCCGGAGTAGACGCGCCCCTCGATCCAGCCGGCCAGATCGGAGAGGGCGTTGTCCGCTCCGCCGGCGCGGTAGGTGGAGAGGGTGATGAGCAGCGTCCGGAGCGTCGATTCGATCATGTTGCGGTCGAGCGGCGACGAGGCGGCGAAGGGGCAACTCTCCCCTGCCTCCCAGTCGGGAATCTCCTGATAGCTGCCGTCGGAGGCCATATGGTAGCCGGCCATTTCGGCGTTGACGTGAAATTCGGCGACGTCGACCGAAACGTCCTCGCGGCTGGAGAGGTTGGAGCGGTCGCTGGCGTTGTAGTGTTCGAACAATCCCGGATTGTTGCGGTGGCACGCTTCGACCTCCACCTCGTATTCGATGTCGGAACGCCGTTTTGGGGTGACCCGGGTGATGATGCAGTTCTCCTCCGCCCAGCCGTCGGGAGAGCCGCCGGTCAGCAGCCGGAACGAGGCGATGTCGTCCGCGTGCACCTGATAGAGGGCGTTCCAGACGATTTCGCGGCGGACGGAGCCGAGCCGGGAGAAGCTGTGAAACTCCTCGCGGCGGACCGCTTCCAGCAGGTGGGTGAAGATTTCGCGGGCGACGAGGGTGATTTCGAAGCCGATCCTGCCGCCGGCGGAGACGGTGCGGGAGTCGAGGTAGAAATTCTCCCCCGCCCACTCCGCGGGGGAGAGAAGCGGATGGGCGGCGAGGAACTCTTCGCAGTTTTCCGTGCCGGCGAACCACTTCACACTGCTCTGGCGGGTGCCGTCGGGCTTCTCCTCGGTGGAGACGCCGCCGAGCTGAAGCGTGGAGATTTCGCGGGCGGTGATGGTGCAGTCAACCGTGCCGTCGGCGTGTTCCTGCCGCTCGTTCGATTCGCAGACGAAAGCGCCGCCTTCCCAGTCGAGCAGCTGGCCGGGTTCGGGAAGAAGCGCGGTGTCTCCGGCGAGTGTCCGCCACTTCCGGCTCCGGGTGAGGACTCCTTCGCTGGAACGCTTTTCCACACACTCCCCGACCGCTTCGGCCGAGGCGCGCCCGGCTCCGGTGAAGGTGACGCGGCAGAGGCCGCGGCGAACCGGCTGAAAGGCGAGCGCGGTGACAAAAAGGCTGTCCGACCAGGTGAACTCCGCGCCGTCGTCGGAGGGCAGGCGGAAGGGATCGCCGACGGCGCCCGCCCAGAGACGGGCTTCGGCGAGCAGAGCTTCCACCCCGGTTCCGGCGGTGTCGGATGCGACATCCCAGCTGTTTTGAATGGAGAGGAATCCGGCGGCGTCGATCTGCAGGACGGCGTGGCTGTAACTGGTGACTTTCATGGCGTTTCTCCTTCGAGTTGGCTGTTTCTCAAAGGAAAAATGTCAAACCCGGGGAGAAATCGCCGTCCCCTTTGCCGCGGTCAGTATTCGATCAGCATCGCGGTTTCATCGCAGCAGCTGTGCTTCGGGCATTTGGCGCAGTCGCTCCAGATCTTCTCCGGGAAGAGCTCCCGGTTCACCGTCCGGAACCCCAGCGCGCGGAAGAACTCCACCTGATAGGTCAGCGTGAAGAGCCGCCAGGAGCTGCGCCGGATCTTCAGCCCGGCGATGATCGCCTCCACCATCGCCCGGCCGACCCCCTTGCCCTGAAAGCCCGGTTCCACCACCAGGGAACGGACCTCCAGCAGGTCGTTGCCGAAGTCGCGCACCGCGGCGCAGCCGCGCACCGTCCCGTCGATCTCCGCCACAACGAAGTTGCCGAGATAGAAGCGGATATCCTCTTTGCTCCGCCGCAGTACGACGCCGCGGTCGGCATAGATTTCGAGCAGCCGGAAGATGGCGTCAATGTCCCCTTCCACCGCTTCGCGGACCGTCAGAAGATTCTTCACTGTTTCGCCTCTTCCTCCGCCGCCCCGGCACCGGATTCGGGCGCGGTTTCCGCAAAACGGCCCATCGCCCGGAACTTCGCGTAGCGCTGTTCGCGCAGTTTACTCCCGGAGAGTTTGCGCAGTTCGCAGAGGTGGCGCGCCAGCACGTCGCCGAGCAGTTCCGCGGCTTTGGCGTAGTCCCGCTGGGCGCCGCCGAACGGCTCCGGAATGATCTCGTCGGCGATTCCCAGCTCCAGCAGTTTCTCCGCCGTGAGCTGCAGAGCGTCCGCCGCCTGCGGCGCATGTTTGCGGTCCTTCCAGAGGATCGCCGCGCACCCTTCCGGCGTGATCACCGAGTAGTAGGCGTTCTCCATGATGAGGATGCGGTTGCCGACGCCGATGCCGATCGCACCGCCGGAGCCGCCTTCGCCGATGACGATGGCAATGACCGGAACCCGCAGGCTGAACATGTCGCGCAGATTGACCGCGATCGCTTCGGCGATGTGGCGCTCTTCGCTGGAGATGCCCGGGAAGGCTCCCGGCGTGTCGATGAAGGTGATGATCGGCACCTCCGCTTTTTCCGCCAGCTGCATCAGCCGCATCGCTTTGCGGTACCCTTCCGGACTCGGCCAGCCGAAGTTGCGGTAGACGTTGGACTTCATGTCACGCCCCTTCTGGGTGCCGATCACCATGACCGGTTTGCCGCGGAACTTGGCGAAGCCGCCGACGATCGCCTTGTCGTCGCGGAAGCGCCGGTCGCCGGAGAGTTCGATGAAGTTGGGGAAAAGGTGTTCGATGTAGTCGAGCGTGTAGGGGCGCTCCGGATGGCGCGCCAGCTGCACCCGCTGCCACGGGGTGAGCGAGGTGTAGATCTCCTTGATCATCTCGTTCAGCCGCACGGTCAGCGCATCGATCTGTTCGGAGACGTCGATCGAGTTGTGTTCCGAAAAGTTTTTCAGCTCCTCGATTTTCTTTTTGAGTTCGATGACCGGCTTTTCAAATTCCAGATGAAATTCGGGCATGGTTTCAATGGCTCCTCATATGGGATGAACGTTTCTTTCTCATTCGGTAATCTCAACCGGGGTCCGCCCCGGAACAAGGATGTAAAGAAGTTCCACATCGGCGTTGCGCATCCGGATGCAGCCGTTGCTGAGCGACTTTGTCACGCTCGACTCATCCGGCGTGCCGTGAATGCCGTATCCGAGCAGCGGCTTCCCGGGGGTGCTCGCCGGCGCAAGTTTGAGGAAGTAGTCGCCGAGCATGTTTTCCGGATCGCCGTAGGGGATGATGCCGCCGTTCGGCGTGTGCCAGGCCGGGTGTTTCAGCCGCCCGGAGATGACGAAGTTCGCGGTGGGGGTCTTCCCCAGCCGCCCGATGCCGACGTCGAAGACCGCGAAGAGCTGTTCCGGATGGGCCGGGTTGCAGTTGTACAGCTTCAGCAGCCGGGCCGCCTTTTCCACCCGGATCCGCCACGGCCCCGGATAGAGGACCAGCTTCTGGTTGAGGAAGAGCGTGTTCTCCTCCGGCCGGATCCGGTTGCCCCGCTTGATCGCTTCGATGGTGGTTTTCGACCGGGAGGCCACCCGGCTGAAGCTGTCGCCGGGGCGGGCGCGATAGGTGACGGTGTAGTCCTTCCGCTCGACGCCGTTCTCCCAGGCGGCGAGGTTGGCGCGGGTGAGCAGCGCGGCCGCCTCCCGCCACGCGGCGGAATTCTCGGTCAGCGCCGGGTCGGCGATGAGCTGCTGTGCCCGGTTGAGCGCTTCGGAGTAGTTCCCGGCGGAAAGCGCCTCCCGCACTGCGGCGATCTCCGCGCTCTTGTCGACCGGCGTGGCGTTCGGCACCACGACGGGGCCGTCCTGCACCGGGTCGCCGATCCACGGTTTCCCCTTTTCCGGCTCCACCGTCGGGACCAGGTTGGCCGGCGGAGTGGCCGGGTTCAAGGGGGTGTCCTCGGGGGGATTTGCCGGTTCCTCTTTCGTCTGCGGGACCGGTTGCGGGTCATCTGCGGGCGGGGCGGGTTCGCCCTCCTCCGGTGCGCGGCCGTCGAGGATTTCCAGACTGGTGCCGGGGCCGGGTGCAAGCGGCAGTGGCGTCTCCCGTTCCGGAGCCGGAATTCCCTCCTCCTGCGGCAGATCCGACTCTTCGCCGGTCTCCGCCGGTGCCGGTTGAACGGTCTCCTCCTGCGGAGCGCTCTCCTGCGGCCGGAGCCAGTAGATCAGTCCGGCGGTGACTCCGGCGATGACGAGAAAGATCAGAAGCAGGCGCAGACGTTTCCCCCACACACCGCCCTCCGGCGGCAGCGGTTCATTGTCGAACTCGTAATTGTTCCAGTCCATCGGCGGTCCGTCTCCCTGCTTCCCGGCCCTTCCGGGTATCATGCACCGCTATAATATATTGCCGTTTTATGAAAAATCAATCTCGGACCCCGCTTCGCGGATTTGAAAAAAGCGGCACATTGCGGTATATTCTGTATTTACGGTAAAATTCCCAGTCCGCCCACAGGAGAGGGCGGTGAATCATATCAACCAGGAACAGATTATGAAACAGCAGACGACAACACTTATGAAGGGCAGCGAAATCACCATCAAATGTCTGGAACTTCTCGGTGTCGAAGTCGTATTTGCCTATCCGGGCGGTCAGGCGATTGAACTGCATCAGGCGCTGAGCCACTCGTCGCTGCGGGTGATCCTGCCCCGGCACGAGCAGGGCGGAGCGTTCGCCGCCGGCGGGTATGCCCGCGCGTCCGGCCGGGTCGGCGTCTGCATGGCGACCAGCGGCCCCGGCGCGACCAACCTCGTCTCCGGCATCGCCGACGCCTACATGGATTCGATCCCGACGGTCTTCATTACCGGGCAGGTCTCCAGTTCGATGATCGGCAAAAACGTCTTCCAGGAGACCGACATCATCGGCGTCACCCGGCCGATTGTCAAGCACAGTTTTCTGGTGCTCGACGCGAACGACATCCCCCGGGTGATGCGCGAGGCGTTTCTGATCGCCTCCAGCGGGCGGCCGGGGCCGGTGGTGGTGGATATTCCGAAGAACGTTCAGCAGCAGCGGGTCGTGCCCGACTTCGATGCGCCGGTCGCGCTCAAGTGCTACCACCCGGAGCCGAAGCTGGATCCGGCCGCGGTGCCGCAGATCAAGAAGATGATCGCCGCCAGCCGCCGCCCCTGCATCTACGCCGGCGGCGGAATCATCAGTGCGGAGGCTTCCGCGGAGCTGGTCCGGTTCGCCGAGGGGTACCACATTCCGGTGGTGACCACACTGATGGGAATCGGCGCGATTCCGGACGATCACCCGCTTTCGCTGCGCTGGCTCGGCATGCACGGCACCGTCTACGCCAACTACGCGGCCAACGAGTGCGACCTTCTGATCGCGCTCGGCGCCCGCTTTGACGACCGCGTGACCGGGAATCCGAAGTCGTTCGCCGTCGGGGCGAAGATCATTCACGTCGACATCGACGACTCCGAAATCAACAAGAACAAAGCCGCCGATCTGGGCGTTGTCGCCAACGTGAAGGAGGTGCTCGCCGCGCTCAATGAATCGCCGGAGCCGCAGGAGTATGCGGAGTGGTTTGCCCGCATTGCCGAGTGGAAGCGCAAGTATCCGATGCATTACCGGGAGAAGCCGGACCGTCTGCAGCCGCAGTATGTCATCGAGACGCTGTCGAAGCTGACGAACGGCGAAGCGGTGATCGTGCCCGGCGTCGGCCAGCACCAGATGTGGGCGGCGCAGTTCTACAACTACCGCCATCCGCGCCAGCTGCTGACCTCCGGCGGACTCGGCGCCATGGGGTTCGGTCTGCCGGCCGCGATGGGCGCGAAGGTGGCCTGTCCGGAGAAGACGGTGATCAACATCGACGGCGACGGGAGCTTCCAGATGAACATTCAGGAGCTCGGCACCCTCTTCGTCGAAGAGATTCCGGTCAAGATGATTGTGCTGGACAATCAGCACCTCGGCATGGTCGCCCAGTGGGAGGACCGCTTCTACAACCACAACCGCGGCAACACCGTGCTCGGCCGCTGCAAGGGCAGCAACGGGTACCCGGATGCGCCGTGCGGGGAGTGCAGCGGGGAGTGCGCCGCCGTTTCGCCGTTCTATCCGGACTTCGTCGCCATCGCCGGCGGGTACGCGGTTCCCGGGAAGCATGTCTTTACCCGGGAGGAGCTGATTCCGGCGCTGGAGGAGATGCTTGCGGCCGAGGGGCCCTATCTGCTCGACGTTCACACCGGGTATGACGAACACGTTCTGCCGATGATTCCGCCGGGCGGCGACTACACCGCCATCATCATGGAGTGAGGCCGGTTCCGGCAGATCCTGCAATGGAGAGCGAGAAGCGGAAAATGACAGCAGCCAACACATCCGGCGCGAAGAAGGTTCCGGTGAGGAACATCGCCAATGTGCGCAGCGACCGGGAGAAGTTTCTGCGCGCACTGTTCGTGCTGCTGCTTCTGCTGGGGGCGGCGGGCATCGCCTTTTTCGGCATCTACGGCGCCCGGCGTTTCCTCTTCTCCGGCAACGACCGTTTCCGCCTGCGGGAGATCGAGGTGCGCTCCGGCGGTTACTGGCAGGACAAGGCGCCGCAGCTTGCGGCGCGGATCGGCGTCCACCCGGGCGACAATCTTTTTCTGCTGGATCCCGGGGAACTGCGCCGCCGTCTGCTCGCCATTCCGGGGGTGGAGAACAGCGAGGTGTTCCGGATTCTGCCGGACACGCTCCGCCTGCGGGTGATTGAACGGGTGCCGCGCGCGGTGCTCTCCAATCCCCGTTCCGAATGGGTGGTCGATGAGACCGGCGCGGTGATTCCCCGGCTCGAATCGATGAGCGCCACGGTGCCGCTGCCGGTGATTCTCGGCATCTCGACGACGGGGGTGAAGGCGGGCATGGTGCTTGAATCGCTCCGGCCGGCGCTGGAGCTCATCATGCTGACGGTGCGGAGTTTCCCGGACATCTCGATCATCGCGGTGAATGTCCGCAACCCGGAGCGGCTCGAATTTTTCATGCGCTTCCGGGGGCAGAAGAGCTGCAAGGTGATTCTGCCGGTGCGCCATCAGAACTTCACCTATCTTTTGAGCGCGCTCCAGAGCGCGATCATCTACGCCGAGCGGCAGGGGGATACCCGCGGCACCTTCGACCTCTCGTTCGGGCGGAACGTCATCATCCGCTGACCGGAATCCGGGCCGCGCTCCGGACGGAAGGCGGCGGATTCCTGCTTGCTTTTACTCCAGCGCCTTGAGCCGTTCCTTGAGGAGCTTCTGAATGTACTCCTCGCCGTAGAGCGAACGCATGAGTTCGATGTTGAATTCGTAGAAGAGCTCCGCGTCGGGGCGGGTGATCATCGGCCCGAAGGAGAGCTCGACCATCGTCTTGCGCTTGATCTGGTCGTGCTCGTAGCCGGAGAGGTAGCGGATCAGACTGCGCGGCGAAAGTTCGGTGAACTTCTTCTGGCTGAACTCCTCGGTGTAGTCGGCCGAGATGATGGAGATCAGATTCTTCGCGGTGCGCTTGACGCCGAAGCCGGAGAGAAAATCCTCGACCATCTCCATGCAGCGGACCTCGTCGAACACCGGGAAGGAGACCTTTCGCCCGCGCGACAGGATGTTGGCCGGGAATTCGTAGTTGGCCGAAAGCACCGGCATGACGTTTTCCGGCAGCGAGAAGGCGCCGCCGACGTTGGTGCGGAACTGATACCAGTCGGTGTGGCGCGGATCGATGTCGTCGAAAAAGAGGACGAAACGGTGGTCCGGCCGGGCGGCGAGCGGTTCGACCAGGTCGCACCAGCCCCGCTCCAGCGCCTCCGGTTCGGGCAGGATCAGCACGAGGCCGGGCTCCGCCAGCACGTGGGAGACGGTCAGGCTGGTCTTGCCGTGCCCCGGCAGACTGTTGACCAGAAGCGGCAGATTGGTCTTGCCTGCGGCGAATTTCCGGAAGTGGTCGCGGAAGGCGCTCCGCACGCCCGGATAGCCGAAGAAACGGTCGAGCGGCTTGGCGGAATCCACCTCCGCCGGGAGAAATTTCCCGCCGATGAAGCGGAAGACCCGGTGGCGGCGGAAGCGGTCGCACTCCGCCAGCAATGCGGCAAGCTCCCCGGGCGAATCGGGCACCGGCGCCGTGAAGAGTTCCAGGGCGGCGGGCAGAGTACGGGCCCGTTCCGCCGCGTCGAGCGACGGCGCGGCGAGAGCGACCGCACGGAGCAGATCTGCCGCCTTTTCCAGCAGGAACGACGCCGTCGGCCCCGGCGTTTCCGCCGTCAGCTCTCCGGGCAGCACCCGGTGTTCGATGAACGCCTCGAAGAGCAGGGCCCGCAGCCGGGCGTCGAGCGACGGCGCGCCGCCTTCGCGGAGCAGTGCGTTGAAGTAGTCCGACGGGGCCGCTTCACCGGGAATCCGCTCCTGTCCCGCCGCGAGCCGGCCCAGCAGGCCGCGGAGCCGGCGGAGGACGATCTCTTCCGGGGGGACCATCTTCCCCGCGGCGTCGGGGCGGGAGAAGAAGAGGTCGAATGCATCGACGCCGGCTCTCAGACGATCGGCCGTTCCGGAATCTCTCACCGTATTACCCCTCCAGCAGTGTGCGGTCGATCTTCACCACCACCTTGATGACCGAATCGGCCGGGTCGCCGTTGCCCGGCAGGTGCCCCTCTTCCGGGAAGAAGAGGGCGAAGTTGCCCGGTTCGAGCGGAAGTGCCACCGAACCGGTTTCGTCGAGGTGGTAGAAGGCGATGTCGCGGACCGCGTCGTACTCCGCCGTCACCGGCAGGCCGTCCACCGGCCGGTAGACGATGGTTTCGCGCCCGTCGAGGAGGAGCTGGATGTCGACGTAGTTGCGGTGGATCTCCAGCTTTTCCGGCCGGACCGGGTGAAGGTTGTAGGTCTGCACCATCGCGTAGAGCCGGTCGCCGTCGATCTCGTAGCGTCCCGCGGGGGTCTCCGCGGTGCAGCCGTGGAGGAACGCGGCCAGTTTCGCCCAGGTTCCCGGGGCCAGTCTGGCGTAGTTGGCGAAGTTGTTCAGCGTATCGAAAATCATTTTTCCGTTCCTTTCTCCGGCGCCGGTTTCGTCGCGTCGGACTTTTTTTCATCGTCCTTCAGCTCCATCACGCGCTGTTTGATCCGCTGCTGGAGGAGAATCTGCATGTTGATGGCTCTCTCCTGCAGAAGCGGGATGAGTTTCCGCTGCACCTCCGGCGTCTTCTGAATGTAGACCTGCCCGGCCGGCGAGCGGAAGAAGGCGATCAGCTGTTTGAGTTCGTTCGCGGAGAAGGTTTCCGCATAGCTTTTGACGATGGCGGGGCGGAGCTTCTCCCAGCTCATTTCCTCGCGGATGACCGACATGGCGACCGCCATGATTTCATCTTTGGCTTTCTGCTGTTTGGCGGAAAGCGTGATCCCCTGGCGGCGGAGCACCTCCGGAATCATCTGCTGCTGCATCTTCGCCACATTGTCGAGCGAAGCGCTGAGCTGTTCCGCCTGGCGGGTGACGGTCAGAAACTCATCGACCAGTTTCTCCTTTTCCGTCTGCACTGCGGGGGCGGCTGCCGCGTGAAGTCCGGATACGGCGACGGCGGCGAACAGAATCAGAAAACGTTTCATGGTGTATCTCTCCCTGCAATCTGGATTCAACGACGTTTCCGGGTGGGAAGGTGGGCGCATTCTCCGTGGACTGCGTGGGCGGCCTCCATCATCGCCTCGCCCAGCGTCGGATGGGCGTGGATCGCCCGGCCGAGTTCGCGGGCGGTGCACTCCAGCAGCATCGCCGGAACCGCCTCCGCGATGAGGTCGGTCGCGTGCGGCCCGATGATGTGGACCCCGAGCACCTGGTCGGTGGCGGCGTCGGCGAAGATCTTGACGAATCCTTCGGTTTCACCCATCGCCATCGCCTTGCCGAGGGCGGCGAAGGGGAATTTGCCGACGTTGTACGCGATGTTCTGCGCCTTGCACTGCTCCTCGGAGAGGCCGACGGTGCCGATCTCCGGCGAGGTGAAGATACAGCCGGGGGTCAGGGTCCCGGCGAAATGCACCGGTTTGCCGCAGATATGCGACACCGCCGCCTCCGCCGCCGCGCTCGCCCAGTGGGCCAGCATGATCTTGCCCACCGCGTCGCCGATGGCGTAGATCCCGGGCGCGGAGGTGAGGAAGTTCTCATCCACTTCGATGAAGCCGCGTTCGCTGGTCTTCACGCCGGCGGCGGTGAGATTGAGTCCGGCGGTCACCGGGCGGCGGCCGATGGAGACGAGCAGATATTCGGCGCGGAGCGTTTCGTCGCCGACCTTGCCGGAGACGCCGCGGGCGGTGCATTTGATGTCGCTGAGCGGCTTGCCGTTGAGGAGGCGGATTCCTTCGGATTCCATCCGGCGGGCGAGCAGCCCGGCGCATTCGGAATCGGTGGCGGGCAGAATCTGCGGAAGCATCTCCACCACGGTGACTTCGGTGCCGAGGGCGGCGAAGAGGCAGGCGAATTCACAGCCGATCACGCCGCCGCCGAGGATCAGCAGCGACTTCGGCAGTTTCGGCAGGCTGAGCAGTTCGGTGGAGGTGAGGACCCGTTCCCCCTGCGGAATGAAGCCGGGAACCAGCGGTTCGGAACCGGTGGCGATGATGAATTTCGACGCTTCGATCACGGTGCCGGCGTCTTCGCCGGCGGCGACGACCAGCTGTCTGCGGTTGAGAAATTCGCCGCGGCCGGAGAAGACGGTCACGCCCGCGGCCTTTTCCAGCCCGGCGATGCCGTTGCGGAGTTTGCCGATCACCTCGTCCTTGCGGGCGAGCATCTTCTTCCAGTCGGGCCGGATTTCCCCGGAGATTTCGACGCCGAATTCCGCGGCGCGGCGCGCGGTGGAAAGCACCTCCGCGCCGGCGATCAGGGTCTTGGTCGGGATGCAGCCGACGTTGAGGCAGGTGCCGCCGAAGAACTCCTTCTCCACCAGTGCCGTTTTGAGGCCGCTCTGCCCGGCGCGGATTGCCGCCACGTACCCGCCCGGACCGGCGCCGATCACGCAAACATCGAATTTTTCCACTTTTCTTCTCCCTGTAGGTGTTGGAATCGATCGTCCGTTATCGAAAATAGCACGCTTTCGACCAACCTGCAAGCCTCAAACCGGAAATCGCGTCGCACAGCGAAAAAAAAAGCGAGAAAGAGGGCTCTGGATTTGAAAAAAAGCCGTTCCGGGAGTACATTACGAAATGAAATTGCCGAAAACAGGAACCATCCGAACCCGTGAGGAATGAAAATGGCCGAAGAACTTCAAAGTCTGCTCGATAAAATCAATGAGGAAGGTGTCCGGAAAGCCGAGGCACAGCGTTCTGAGATTCTCGCCGCCGCCGAAGCCGAGGCGAAGGCGATCCGGGCGAAGGCCGCCGAAGAGGCCGCCGCAACCGTGAAGACGGCGAAGGAGGAGGCCGCCGCACTGCAGGCCCGCGCTGAAAGCGCCATCCGGCAGGCGGCCCGCGATATCCTGCTCGAGCTTCAGAGCGAACTGCAGCGCCGCATCACCCGCGCGGTTTCCGGCGCCGCCGAGCAGGCGCTCTCGCCGGAGCTGATGGCCGGTCTGATCCGTGACCTCGCCGCGAAATTCGCCGCCGCGCCCGATGGGCAGCTCACGGTCCTCGCCGCGGCCAAGGATGTTCCGGCGCTGGAGACGGCGCTTCGCAGCGCGCTGGCCGCCTCCTTCCGGACCCAGCCGAAGCTCCTCGCTTCGCCGGAGATCAAGGGGGGCATGGAGGTCAGTTTCAAGAACGGCGAGGTCTATTTCGACTTCACCGTCGACGCAATCACCGAACTGGTGGCCGAATTCATCGGGCCGCGGCTCGCAAAACTGCTCACCGCCGGGGAATAAGCCGGCAGGAGGAAGGACGGCACCGCAATGATGTATTACTATTTGTGCGCTTCTCTGCCCGCGTTGCTCTTCGGCCGTCCCGCGCCGATGAGCGTCGCCGAGTTCGACGAACTCTGCCGGGAGGAGCTTTCGGCGCGCGATTTTCAGCTGCTCCGGCAGGCCGGGCTTCACGTCTCGCGTGACCCGGAGAGCTCCGGGGCGCTGCCGCCCGTTCTCGCGGAGATGGTGCGTTTCGAGCAGTATCTGCGGACCCGCATCGCCCAGCGCCGCGCCGGGCGCGACGACGACCGTGCCGCCGCACTGCCGGACCCGGCGGAATATTTCGGCATGGTCGATTTCGGTCTCGCCCAGGCGGCCGCCGCCGACCCGTTCGAGCGGGAAAAGTTGATCGACCGCATCCGCTGGAGCCATCTCGACGATCTGGAGTGCGGGCACGATTTTGATTTCGCCGGGCTCTGCGTCTACCGCTGCAAGCTCGCGATTCTCGAGAAATACCGCGAGCGCAAGGCGGAGCAGGGGCGGGAAAATTTCAACCGCGCCGTGGAGCGCATCTCTTCCGCCGCGGGCGCCGCGCAGGAGTAGCGGAACGAACAATTTATACTACGAGCAGGAGTTTCAATAATGGCAGAGTTCAAGACCACAGAGAAGGTTGTCGGAGTCAACGGCAACCTGATGACCGTCGAATTCACCGACCGGGTCATGCAGAATGAAGTCGCATTCGCCAGGGTCGGCGATGCAAAACTCAAGTGCGAAGTCATCCGGGTGCGGGGCAATCGCGCCGACCTGCAGGTCTTCGAAAGCACCAACGGCCTCAAGGTGGGCGACGAGGTCGAGTTCACCGGCGAACTCCTGAGCGTCGAGCTCGGCCCCGGGCTGCTGACTCAGGTTTACGACGGACTGCAGAACCCGCTCAATCTGCTGGCGGAGAAATCCGGCTTCTTCCTGCAGCGCGGAGTTTACCTGCGCGCCCTCGACCGGGAGCGGGTGTGGGAGTTCACGCCGACCGCCGCGGCGGGCGACAAGGTCCGCGCCGGCGACGCCATCGGCTGGGTGCCGGAGGGGATCGTCAAGCACCGCATCATGGTTCCCTTTGCCTGGAAGGGCGAGTGGACCCTCCGCGAAGTCAAGCCGGCCGGCGAGTGGAAGATCGACGATGTGATGGCGGTCGCGGTCAACGAACAGGGCGAGAGCCGCAACATCACGATGACCCAGTTCTGGCCGGTGAAGATTCCGATTACCGATTATGCCGAAAAACTGCTGCCGGAGAAGACTCTGATCACCCAGCAGCGTTCGATCGACACCTTCTTCCCGGTCGCGGTCGGCGGCACCTTCTGCACCCCGGGGCCGTTCGGCGCGGGCAAGACGGTGCTTCAGCACGCGATCAGCCAGCACGCCGAGGCGGACGTGGTGATCATCGCCGCCTGCGGCGAGCGTGCGGGCGAGGTGGTGGAGATCCTCCGCGAGTTCCCGGAACTGGAGGACCCGCGCACCGGCCAGCCGCTGATGAACCGTTCGATCATCATCTGCAACACCAGTTCGATGCCGGTGGCCGCGCGGGAAGCGTCGGTTTACACGGCGGTGACGCTGGCGGAGTACTACCGGCAGATGGGGCTCAATACGCTGCTGCTGGCCGACTCGACCTCCCGCTGGGCGCAGGCGTTGCGCGAGATGTCCGGCCGACTGGAGGAGATCCCGGGCGAAGAGGCGTTCCCCGCCTATCTGGAGTCGCTGATCGCCGGATTCTACGAGCGTGCCGGTCTGGTGAAGCTCCGCACCGGCGAGACCGGTTCGGTGACCATCGGCGGCGCGGTTTCGCCGGCGGGCGGCAACTTCGAAGAGCCGGTGACCCAGGCGACGCTGAAGGTGGTGGGTGCGTTCCTCGGTCTGTCGCGTGAACGCTCCGATGCGCGCCGCTACCCGGCGATCCACCCGCTGGAGAGCTGGAGCAAGTACCACAGCGTGGTGCCGCTTGAAGAGCTCGACTTCGCCCGGCGCATTCTGCGGCAGGGTTCCGAGGTCAACCAGATGATGAAGGTGATCGGTGAAGAGGGAACCAGCCTCGACGACTTCCTGGTCTACCTCAAGAGCGAATTTCTCGACTACGTCTATCTGCAGCAGAACACCTTCGACGCGGTGGACGGCGCGACCAGCGCGGAACGCCAGCGTTACATGTTCGACCGGATTTACAAAGTGCTCGCCGGCTCCTTCACGCTGCCGGATAAGGATACCGCCCGCCGCTACTTCCTCGAACTGCGCCAGCTGTTCATGGACTGGAACTACCTCCCGTTCGACAGCGAGGAGTTCAAGAAGCAGGAGGCCGGAATCGAAGCCAAAATCGCCGAACGGAGTACGGTAAATGCGTAAAGTATATCACAAAATCATCCATATCGCCGGCAACGTCATCACCGTCGAAGCCGATGACGTCGCCTACAACGAACTTGCTGAAGTGACCAGTGCGCGCGGCGTTTCGCTGGCGCAGGTGATCCGCCTTGCCGACGGCAAGGTGTCGCTGCAGGTCTTCGCCGGAAGCCGCGGCATCAGCACCGGCGACCAGGTCCGTTTCCTCGGCCGTTCGATGCAGGTTTCCAGCTCCGAGGCGCTGCTCGGGCGTGTGTTCACCGGCCGCGGCACCCCGCGGGACAACCGGCCCGAAGTGCTCTCCGACATGGTTGACATCGGCGGTCCGTCGGTCAACCCGGCCAAGCGTATCATTCCGCGGAACATGATCCGCACGAACATCCCGATGATCGACGTCTTCAACACGCTGGTCGAATCGCAGAAGCTGCCGATCTTCTCGATCGCGGGCGAACCCTACAACGAACTGCTCGCGCGCATCGCCCTGCAGGCGGAGGTCGATGTGATCATCCTCGGCGGCATGGGGATCAAGCACGACGACTACCTCACCTTCAAGCGCACGCTCGACGAACACGGCGCGCTGTCGCGCACGGTGATGTTCATCCACACCGCGGCGGACCCGATCGTGGAGTGCCTGATGGTGCCGGATATGTGCCTCGCGGTCGCCGAACAGTACGCTCTGGAGGGCAAGCGGGTGCTCTGTCTCCTGACCGACATGACCAACTTCGCCGACGCGCTCAAAGAGATCGCGATTACGATGGAGCAGATTCCGGCGACCCGCGGTTATCCGGGCGACCTCTACAGCCAGCTGGCCAGCCGCTACGAGAAGGCGGTGGACTTCGACGGCGCCGGTTCGATCACGATTCTGGCGGTGACCACGATGCCGGGCGACGACGTCACCCACCCGGTGCCGGACAACACCGGATACATCACCGAGGGGCAGTTCTACCTGCGCAACGGGCGGATTGAGCCGTTCGGTTCGCTGTCGCGTCTGAAGCAGCAGGTCAACGGCAAGACCCGGCCGGACCACCGCGCGATCATGGACTCGATGATCCGCCTCTACTCCGACTACCGCAGCACGCTGGAAAAGCAGTCGATGGGCTTCCAGATGAGCGCGTGGGACAACAAACTGCTCAAATACGGCCGTCAGTTCGAGAAGAGCATGATGGATCTTTCGGTCAACATTCCGCTGGAAGAGGCGCTCGACCTCGGCTGGAAGATTCTGGCCGACTGTTTCGAACGCAACGAAGTGGGAATCAAGACCGACCTCGTCGATCAGTACTGGCCGAAAAAGTAAGAGGCGGTGTCCGGTATGGGAAAGGTTAAATTCACCAAAACCGAACTGAAGAAGCAGCAGGATGCGCTGAAGCAGTTCAAGCGTTTCCTGCCGACGCTCCAGCTCAAGAAGCAGCAGCTTCAGATGGAGGTCCGGCAGAGCACCGACATGCTCGACGCCAATCTGGCGTCACAGCGGGAGCTGGTCGAACGCATGGGCGGCTTTCTCGAACTCTTCGGCAGCGAGGCGGAGGTCGGTGAACTGGAGCAGAAGGTCCGGGTCAAATCGGTCCGCACCGGAACCGCGAACATTGCCGGAATTCCGATTCCGACCTTTGAGTCGGTGGAGTTCGAGGAGATTCCCTGGGATATTTTCGATACCGACTGGTTTGTCGACGACGCGATCCGCGCCATGCGCGACGCGGTCTCCCTCAAGGAGGCCTACAAGGTGCTGGAGGAGCAGCATCGGCTGCTTTCCGCGGAGCTCCGGACCACCAGCCAGCGGGTCAATCTCTTTGAAAAGGTGAAGATTCCGGAGTGCCGCGAGAACATCCGGCGGATCCGGATTATGCTCGGCGACCTGGATACCAGCGCCGTGGCCCGCTCGAAGATCGCCAAACGCAAGGCGGAAGAGGCGGCCGCCTCCTGAGCCGGAGAAGGCTCCCTGCCGTTTCGCCGGGGCGGAACGGCGGCGCCGGGCTGCGGGGCGGTGTGGAAGAGTTGAGGCGGGGCACGGTTTCCGCTGAAATTGCCGGCGAAGTCAGAGCTGTTCGTCGGTGGAGTCAAAATCGAATTCCGGCGCCTTCTCTTCGGCGTCGCGGCGTTCCCTCCACCGTTCCGGGCGGCGGTTTTTCAGCCAGAAGAGCAGGGCGCGCACATCGGGGACGACCTCTTTGGTCACACTGCGGCGGCGGGCGGTTTCCAGCACTTCGCCGCTGTTTTTATCGATCATCTCCTCGGTGTGGATCTCCTGCTGGCAGAAGCCGAGGGCGCGTTTGAGCAGGGCGCGTTCGATGGCGTCGAGCGGTTTTTCATCCGGATTGAGGAATTTTTTTTCTCCCATGATGAATTCTCCTTTCAAGAGTGGCGGAATTGTCAACTTGCGCCGCACGGTTGTGCGGTTTCCGGTCGGCTCACGAACCGGATATTTAACATAAGGAAATGGTGCGATGAAACTGATTACTGACGAGATGAAGGGGTTCCTGGCGAACTCTTCGATGATCCGCAAAATGTTCGAAGCCGGAATCGAACTCAAGAAGAAATACGGCGAGGAGAATGTCTACGATTTCAGCCTCGGCAATCCGGACCTTCCGCCGCCGCCGGAGGTGAAGCAGGCGCTGGAGGAGATTGCGGCGCGGGCGGACCAGCCGTTCGCGATCGGTTACATGCCGAATGCGGGGTATCCGGCGTTGCGGGAGAAGCTGGCGGCGCACATTTCGAAGGAGCAGAATGTCGCGGTTCCCGGCAGTCACGTTCTCTTCACCTGCGGCGCGGCGGGCGGCATCAACGTCTTCTTCCACGCGGTGCTCGAACGGGGCGACGAGGTGATCTGCCCGGCGCCCTACTTCGTGGAGTACGGCTTCTACGCGGGCAACCACGGCGGGAAACTCGTTCCGGTGCAGTCGAAGGAGTTCACCTTTGAACTGGACCTGGAGAAGCTCGAGCAGGCGTTCACGCCGCGGACCCGGGCGGTCATCCTCAACTCGCCGAACAACCCGACCGGCCGGATCTACACCCGTGCCGAACTCGAAGGTCTCGCTCAAATTATCCGGAAGAAGGAGCAGGAGTACAACCGCGTGATCTACGTGGTCTCCGACGAGCCCTACCGTTTCCTGAATTTCGACGGTGCGGAACTGCCGTCGATGTTCGAACTCTTCGATCACTGCGTGATCATCGGCTCCTATTCGAAGAACCTTTCGCTCGCCGGAGAACGGCTGGGATACGTGGCGGTTTCTCCGAAGGTGGAGGGGGCGCAGGAGCTGCTCGGGGCGCTGATCCTCTGCAACCGGATTCTCGGTTTCGTCAACGCGCCGGCGCTGGCGCAGCAGATCCTCGACCGCTGCATGGAGTCGCAGGTGGATCTGGAGATCTACCGGAAGCGCCGGGAGGCGATGGCGAAGATTCTCCGCGACGCCGGCGTGGAGTTCACCATGCCGAGCGGAGCGTTCTACTTCTTCCCGAAATCCCCGGTGCCGGACGATCGGAAATTCGTCGAAGCGTTGCTCGAAGAGCGGGTCCTTGCGGTGCCCGGAAGCGGCTTCGGCACGCCGGGCTACGTCCGGATGGCCTTCTGCGTCAGCACGAAGGTGATCGAGGGCGCGGCGGAGAGCGTCAAGCGGGCGGTGCAGAAGCTCACCCGCTGAAATAACGGAAAAATTCCGACGGTATCGCGCCGCGTTTCGCCTCAAAACTCCGGCGAAACGCGGCGCAAAGCAAAGTGACGGATCAATCACGGAAAAAGAACGGCCCGGAACAATGGAGCGGAACCGGAATCTGGAAATGGCGGTCCTGAACCGGATCAGCCACGCGGTGATGCGCGAGCGGAACGTCTCCGCACTGCTGCGTCAGGTGCTGGACATCCTCTGCCGGGAGATGGGACTGGTGCGGGGGACGGTGACGCTTCTGCGGGGCCGCCAGCTGGTCATCGAGGCTTCGAACGGGCTCAGTCGGGAGGAGATGCGGCGCGGCCGCTACCGGCTGGGCGAGGGGGTCACCGGGCAGGTGGCTCTGACCGGCGAGGCCCGCATCATTCCGGATATTTCGCAGGAGCCGGAGTTCCTCTACCGGACGGGCGCGCGGGAACGCGATTCGCATGTGGCGTTCATCTGCGTGCCGGTGGTGCATCAGGGCAAGGTGATCGGCACGATGAGCATCGACCGGGAGGTGGTGGAAGGAGCCGATCTGGAACGGGATTACCGGCTGCTCGAAATCGTCGCCAATCTGATGGCGGAGGCGGTCTCTCTGGACCTGGCCGAACACGAGGAGCGGTCGCGGCTGATCGCCGAAAACGCCCGGCTCAAGCGGGCGCTGGACCGGATTTCCGGACCGCCGGAGGTGATCGGCAGCTGCCGCGCGATGCGGATGGTTTATGCGATGATCGAACAGGTGGCGTCGAGCAGTGCGACGGTGTTGATCCGGGGCAGTTCCGGTACCGGCAAGGAGCTGGTCGCCCGCGCGCTCCAGCGCTCCGGGGATCGTTGCGACCGGCCGTTCATCGTGGTCAATTCGGCGGCTTTGCCGGAGAATCTGATCGAAAGCGAACTTTTCGGCCACGAAAAAGGGGCCTTCACCGGTGCGGTCCAGCGCCGGATCGGCCGGATTGAGGCGGCCGACGGCGGCACTCTGTTTCTCGACGAGATCGGCGATCTCGGCCCGGCGATGCAGGTGAAACTGCTCCGCTTTCTGCAGGAACGTACCTTCCAGCGGGTCGGCAGCAACGAGGAGCACCGTTCCGATGTGCGGATCATCGCCGCGACCAGCCGCAATCTGGAGCGGTTGATGGAGGAGGGGCATTTCCGCGAGGACCTCTATTACCGGCTCAACGTCTTCCCGATCCATCTGCCGGACCTGGCGGAACGGAAGTCAGACATTCCCCTGCTTGCCGCACACTTTCTCGCAAAATACAGCCGCCTTCATCACCGGCAGGTGCGGCGCATTTCCACCGAGGCGATGAACCGGATGGTCGATTACCACTGGCCGGGCAATGTGCGTGAGCTGGAGAACTGCATCGAACGGGCGGTGCTGACCGCGGCGGGCGAGATCGTCGACGTCGGGGCTCTGCCTGCACCGATGCAGGGAGGGGAGGAGCGGGCGGAAACGCCGCTTACCGGAGATTTTACCACGCAGGTGGAGGAGTTCGAGCGGCGGCTGATCCGGGAGGCGCTCCGGAAGAGCCGGGGCAACGTCGCCGCCGCCGCCCGGGAACTCGGATTGACCGTGCGGATTCTCCACTACACCATCCGCAAACTTGGCGTCGTGCCTCAGGAGTTCCGTTAAAGAAGGCGCGCGGCGAGTTCGAGGCAGAAGCCGACGATCAGCGGGATGGAGAAGTTGTCATCCAGATGGAGCTGTTTTTCGAAGAGTTCCGCCGCGGCGGCCGGAAGTACCGCGAAAAATCCGGTGATGTAAAGTGTCGGTGCGGCGCCGCAGGCGGTGAGGAGAATGGCCAGCGCGATCCACGAAGCGACGATGAAGGCGACAACCCCCTCGACGCTCTTGTTGTTGGGGGCGCGGTGGCGGCCGAAACGGCGCCCGATCAGGGCGGCGGCGGTGTCGCCGATGAGCATGACGGTCATCGCCGCGGCGGCCGGAACTCTGCCGAAGAGCAGCGAGACGAGAAAGGCGGCGGCGAGCACGTAGGGGCTGCCGGAGACGATCCACTGGCCGTGGCGCGGCTCGTCGCGGAGCATCTTGCCGAAGATGGCTCCGTAGAGCGGCCGGATGACCGGCACGTTGCAGGCGTAGGCGTGTTCGCAGAGCAGATTGAGCACCAGCATCACGGCGTAGAGGATGGCCGCGCTCCAGCGGCCGGGCAGAAAGAGGATGACCAGGACCATCCAGAGAGAGGAGAGGTGGACGAGTTTGCGTTTGCACTCTTCGCGGTAGCTGATCTGCATGAGCGGTTTCCCTTCGTGTGTTGTTGATTTCTGAAATATAGCGCGGCCGGGCCGGAACTTCCAGCGGAAAAACGGAATCGGACTTGAAAAAAAGCGGTTTCAGAAGTATTTTAATAAATGTTATCAATTGAATGGAGTACAGTGATTATGCGTGCGGCGCGTCCCATCCCGAAAAAACATGTGCTGATGATCGTAATCGGCATTCGTCAGGGTCATGCCGGCGCTTGCGCCGGGATGGCCCGTAATCCCCATCCCGGGAGTGACCGGCGGTGAACGACAACACCGCTTTTTCGATAAAAGCCATGCGGCCTCCCGGTGAACCGGCGTGTCGCATGGCGTTTTTGTATCAAACCGGATCGGCGCAGAGGAGAGTGGAGAGTTCCGCAGACGCAGCCGTCCGTCAGATGAGGAATAACGAAAAATGATGAAATCGAAGAGGCTTGAGCAGTTCGTCGAGGTGATGGATACGACACTGCGCGACGGAGAGCAGACTCCCGGGGTTTCGTTTACTCCGGCGGAGAAGCTGGAGATCGCCCGGCTGCTGATCAACCGGGTCAAAGTGGACCGGCTCGAGATCGGTTCGGCGCGCGTCTCCGAAGGGGAGCGCGAGGCGGTCGGCACGATCCTGCGCTGGGCGGAGCATCACGGCTGTCTGGAGGCGATGGAGATCCTCGGCTTCGTGGACGGCGGCCGTTCGGTCGAGTGGATTCTCAGCACCGGCGGGCGGGTGATCAACCTGCTGGCCAAGGGGTCGGAGGAGCACTGCCGGGTGCAGCTGCGCAAGACGCCGGCCCGCCACTTCGACGAGGTCGCCGCCGAGATCGAGGGCGCTCACAACCGGGGGCTGCTGGTCAATCTCTATCTGGAGGACTGGTCCAACGGCATGCGCAACAGCTTCGCCTACGTCTACGAATTTCTGAACCGGCTGCAGGGGCTGCCGGTCGAACGAATCATGCTGCCGGACACCCTCGGCATCCTCGACCCGGAGGAGACGGCGACCTACTTTGAATGGATCTACCGGGCGTTTCCGCACCTGCGGCTGGACTTCCACGGCCACAACGACTACGGTGTGGTGACGGCGAACAGTCTGGCGGCGGTCCGCGCCGGAGTGAATGGAATCCACACCACGATCAACGGACTTGGCGAACGCACCGGGAACCAGCCGCTGGCGCAGCTGGCGGTCACGGTTCACGACATGACTTCGCGCCGGACCCGGATTGTGGAGAAGGAGCTGCAGCACGCGTCGGAGATCGTCCAGAACATCTCCGGCAAGCGGTGTGCGTGGAACATGCCGGTAGTCGGGGCGGATGTCTTCACCCAGACCTGCGGCGTCCATGCCGACGGCGACAAGAAGGGGAACCTCTACGCCAACCGGCTGCTGCCGGAGCGGTTCGGGCGCCACCGCAACTATGCGCTGGGCAAGCTCAGCGGCAAGGCGTCGCTCGAACAGAATCTGGAGGCGCTCGGGCTGGAACTTTCGCCCGAGGTGCGGCAGAAGGTGCTGGCGGAGGTGATCCGCCTCGGGGACCGCAAGAAGAACGTCTCTCCGAGCGATCTGCCGTTCATCATCGCCGGCGTGCTGAGCACTCCGGTGAAGTCGCGCATCCGGATCACCGATTTCGAGGTGACCACCCGGATCAACACGACGCCGAAGGCGCGGGTGGTGCTCGAAATGGATGGGGAGATGATCGAATCGACCGCGTCGGGCGACGGCGGTTACGACGCCTTCGTCAAGGCGCTGCGCAAATCGTTGAAGAGGTTCGGCCTTTCGATGCCGCGGCTGCTCGACTACGAGGAGCGCATCCCGCCGGGGGGCAAGACCGACGCGCTGGTTGAGACGACAATCCGCTGGGCGACGCCGGGGCGTGCTCTGGTGACCACCGGAATCGACTCCGACCAGCTGGTGTCGGCGGTTCTCGCGACGGAGAAGATGCTCAATCTGATCCTGCCGGAGTGACCGGCTTTTCCGGCAGAAATTTTTCCCCGCGGTGTTCCGCCAGACGCAGGCCGTGCAGAAGCTGGACCGGCCCGGAGGCGGAACAGCGCGAAAAATCCACCCGGTCGAGCACCCGGGCAACCCGGGTGCGTTCGTCGTCGCCGAGGGCGGCGGCACTGTCGGAGTAGAGGGCGATCAGACAGTTCCCGAGACCGCGCAGCAGTGCATTCGGGCGCGCGTAGACCGGGTCGAGGCAGGGGTTCAAATAGGTTTTGCCGCCGAAGATTGCCGAACGGCCGTCGTCGGAAAACGTCTGAGGCGTCAGTTTCATCGGCAGTTTCCGCCAGTTGCCGTACTGTGCGCACCAGTCGCCGGTGAATGTTTCCGCCCCGGTGAGAATCCGGCCGAATTCCCGTTGCGCCATTTCTGCAACACGTGCCATTGCGCCGCGGACAGCCGGTTCCAGCTCCGGGAAGAATCCCGCGTCGCGGAAGAACGCCAGCGAAAGCTGCAACTGTGCCAGCGGAATATCCCAGCACTCCTTTTCATCGGCGTGCCGGGTGATTTCCACTCCCTCTTCCGCGTAGCGCCCAGCCAGAGAGAGCCAGTGCGGTTCCCCGGTCGCATCGAAGGCGGCAGCGTAGATCATCGGCAGCCGCAGTGCCTCGTGAGCGGCGCTTTCCCACATCTTCGACACCAGGGCGCGGCCGCCGTCGAGCCGGCCGAGATCATAGTCGTTTTCCGGCGTCACACGGGTTTCGCAGAACTCCGCGATGCTCCGCAGAATGTTGCGCGCCTGCTCCCGATTGGCCGCCGGAGCGTTTCGAAAGACGCGCCAATATCGCCAGACGCCATAGACCGCCAGCGAAAACTGATCGCGGGAGGAGTTGCTGTAACAGCTCCTCCCGTCGTACGGCGAGAGGCTGCGGGCGACAAAACCCGGTCTGCCGTGGACCGTCGTACAGCGGAAGATTCCGTCGAGAATCCGGCCGGCGAACACTTCGTCGGTTTCCCCCGATTCCCGCTCCAGCGCCAGGGTATCAAGCACGGAGCCGGCGTTGAGCATGCAGTCCTCCATCCCGGTGCTCCAGCCGCAGGGGTTGGGGAAGTCGATGGCGATCTCCTCCGGGGTCGGAAGGAACGCAAACCGTTGTGCCGGATCCGGGCTGGTGCGGCAGTCGTAGATGAGATTGGTTTCCGGTGAGAAGAGATTGTTCCGGATGTGGTGCCAGAGGGCATTTATTTTGTTTTGTTCCATTTTATCTTCTTTTTTTTGAATTTATTTTTCTTTAATTATACCGGAAAACAGGTTGAAAATCAATGGAATTTCTTTTATATTTTCATTGAAAAAGTTCTCCATATATTTGGAAAAATACCATATGAAAATCCTGTCTGATACCGGATGCTTCGATCGTGGGCGGCGGCTGCAGCCGCAGGTCGCCGGCCAAATGACCCACTGGCATATTCAGCGTAGAAGTTTTTTCCGTGCTCTGCCGTTCCTGGTCGACGACGCGGAGCAGCAGATGTTCTATTGCGAAGGGTGTTACGAGGTGAAGCTTCTGGCCGGAGCGCACTACCGGCGCTGGCGTGTTCCGACCCTTTCGGTGGAATATGTCCGCGAAGGAACGCTGCTGGTCCGTCAGCGGGGCGTCGGGAGAATTATGGAAGCCGGAGAGATCTTCCTGATGCAGCCGGAGATCGACAGCGAATTTCTGGTGGCTCCGAGGCAGAGCTGTCACAAGTTCTCGATCACCGTGAAAGGCAAATTGTTGAAAGGGTTTCTGCGGGAAAGCGGTCTCGACGCGATCGATGTGCTTCTCGATGCGAATCGCCGCCGTTTCGAGCGGCTGTTTCACCGCTTTGAAGAGATTTCCGCCGGAACCGGGCGGGACAATACCCTGCAGAATACTCTCGCCTGCGTCGAATTGCTCGAATTTCTGCGCCGTCCCGGACCGGTGCAGGAGATCCCGCCCCGGCTTCAGGAGCTGCGGGACTATCTGGCGGACCATCTGGAGCAGCCGCTTTCTCTGGAACAGCTGACGCGGCATCTCGGCTGCTCCCGGACACACCTTCACCGGCTCTGTTTGCGTTGTTTCGGCATGCCGCCGTACCAGATGCTCGTCCGGATGCGGATGCACCGTGCCGCGGGACTGCTGTTGAAACATCCGGAGCTCTCCATCAAGGAGATCACCGAACAGGTGGGGTATGCGAATGCCCTCAACTTCTCCACCGAGTTTCGGAAACATTTTCACCTTTCGCCACGGGAATACCGGCGGCGAAATGGACTTCTGGAGTGAAGAGGAACGCGGCGGCCCCGCCGGTCAGCCGGCCCGGTAGGTCCCGGAGCCGAAACGCTCCAGATCCGCCGTCAGGAGGAACATGCCGCCCGCCCGCAACGGACGGCCCGCATCGATGAGCCGCCGGAAGGCGCGCCGGAGCGAATTGTCCGCCGGATAGTCGGCCGGATCGCCGTCGTCCCGGCCGTAGACGAAGAAGAGTCCCGCCCGGTCGCTCTCCGGAACCGGCGTGAGATAGAGCTCCTCCATGAAACGCGCCAGATGGGAGCCGGGCAGTTCGGTCAGCCAGTCCGGATTCAGAATCCACGATTCACAGCAGAAGGCGCGGATCTCCTTGCGGAAACGGGTGCGGAAAAATTCCACCGCCTGTTCGAGTGACGCCTTCGTCAGCTCTGGCGTCATGCCGCCGCCGCCGGGAATGTGAATGCCCGGCACCCAGTCGTGCGCCGACAGCACCGGGAAATATTCCGCCGTATCGATCGTTTCATAACGGCCGGTTTCCGCCCGCCCGGTTGCCGGATGAATCGGAATTCCGGTCACCCGGTTCGCAAGTTCGTCGAGGCGGGCGGTGCACTCTCCCGCCGCTCCGGGGCGGGGGCGGAACCCCTCCCGGGTGAGCTGCCAACCCTCCCGGCAGAAGGCGATGGTCTGCCCGGTTTTCCGGCTCCGGTAGATCGCCGGCAGCCAGTCCGGAGCGGTCTGAATCATGAATTCGAACCGCCCGACCCGGAAGAGCCGTTTCTCCTGGTAGTATTTCAGCCAGTGGATCTGCCGGAGGTCGTGGCCCGGATTCCCCGCATGGGCGGCGGCGTAGATGGCGATGGTGCCGCCGATCCACCGGGCGGGGCCGTCCGCGTATTCCGGCGGGAGCCCCAGCTCCCGGTACGCCTGTTCGATGCGCGGCAGCATCGCCATCGCCGTGAGCAGTTGAAACAATCCGCACTGCCGCGGGGTCAGGAGATGGGCCGGCGCCGGCCATGTGCCGAGTCCGGCGTGGGGATCCTCACTGACCGCCCGCAGAATCAGGTTGGCGTAGATTCGCAGCAGCGGCTCCGCCGCCACCCGGGCGTTCAGTGCGGGTATCTCCGGCGCGAACGGCGTCGGCACCCCCAGTTTCCCCGCATACCGGTCGAAGAAGCCGGGCTGGAAAGAGACCGGCAGAGTTTCCATCTCCGGAGCGTCGCTCCAGAAACGGGAAAATGCTTCAGCTGTCGCCGGGGAAAATCCCATCCGGCGGGCAAATTCCATTGGCGTCATCGCTCTGCCTCCCCCGCATTCTGGTGCGGTTTTCAGTAGTTGATGGCCTGATAGTAATTGACGGCGAGAGTGATCAGCGCCGCCGCCAGCAGGAGCGAGAGCAGAATCAGCAGGATCAGGAAGTTCCGGCCGATGAAGAGCCCCGCATGTTTGAGCGGCGAAGCCTTCTCCGCCTTCGGCGCGTAACCGGTCTGGAAGGCGAAGATGTCCTCACGCATTTCCGCAACGTTGTTGTAGCGCTCCTCCGGCTGAACCGCCATCGCCTTGAGGCAGATCGCCTCCAGCGCCCCCGGAATGTACCGGTCGTCAGGTGCCACCTCCGAGGGCGGTGGCAGTTCCCCTGTCACCGTCCGGCGGAACACCTCCTCCATCGGCAGGTGCGCCAGCGGCGGCTCCAGAGCCAGCATCGCGTACAGAATGGCGCCGAGCGAATAGATGTCGGCGCGGTTGTCCACCGGGAATTCAGCGGAACTGCGGATCTGCTCCGGCGCCATGTAGCCGGGAGTCCCCTTGACCCGCCCGGCCGGAGTCTGGTCAAGGTCGTTCGGCGCGTAAATGCCGCCGAAAACCGCGGGCCGCAGGGAACGCGCCAGCCCCCAGTCGAGCACCAGCACTTCGCCGAAATCGCCGAGGTTGACGTTTTCCGGTTTGAGGTCGAGGTGGCAGATCCCCTGCGAGTGCGCAAATTCGATCGCGTTGCAGATGCGGATGAAGATCTGCAGCATCCGGGCCAGCCCGTAGCGGCTCACCGTCTCCGGATCCCCTTTGGCCAGCTTCCGCAGCATCGCGGCCAGCGACTGCCCGTGCAGATACTTCATCGTGAAGTAGGGCGAACCGCTGGCGTCGATGCCGATGTCGTGCACCGGGACGATGTTCGGGTGTTCCAGTTTCGCCGTCAGCTTCGCCTCGCGGACGAAGCGTTCCAGATCCGCCTTGGGGCGTTCCCGGAAATCGGGCATGATCGCCATCGCGATCTCCCGCCCGGTGTCCTGATCGAAGACGAGCAGAACTCCCTTCATGCCTCCGAAGCCGATCGTGCGGATGAACTTGTAACGCTCCTGCGGCTTGACCGGCAGAGTGGCGAGCACCTCCTCGCCGCTCTCCGGCTCCTTCCCCGGCAGTTCATCCTCGGAAAGCACCCGGGTCTTGGTATTGAATGTATCCATCTCAGAACACGACATGAAAACAGCGTTTTATTTCCCGGTCAGAAGTTTCGGCTCCGATTCCCCGCGGACGACCGCCGCGTCAATCACACAGCGGGTGACGCCGCGCTTCGACGGGGCGTCGTACATCACATCGAGCATCAGATTTTCCAGAATCGCCCGGAGTCCGCGGGCCCCGGTGCCGCGCGCCACCGCCTTGTCGGCGAGCGCTTCCAGCGCGTCATCGGTGAATTCCAGCGAAACGTTCTCCATCGCGAGCAGCCGCTGGTACTGGCGGATCAGCGCATTCTTCGGCTCCCGGAGAATCCGGACCAGATCGGCGCGCTCCAGCGGTTCCAGCGACGTGACCACCGGCAGGCGGCCGACGAACTCCGGAATCAGTCCGAACCGGATCAGGTCTTCGGGTTCGCATCTGGCGTAGGGATTCTTCGCGAGATGTTCGGCGGTCGCTTCCGCCTCTTCGCCCTCGTCATCCACCAGACGCTTGAACCCGAGCACCTGACGGCCGCAACGGCGCTGGATGATCTTATCCAGCCCGACGAACGCTCCGCCGCAGATGAAGAGGATGTTCGACGTATCGATCCGGAGCAGCTCCTGCTGGGGATGCTTGCGCCCCCCCTGCGGCGGCACGCTGGCGACGGTCCCTTCGAGAATCTTCAGCAGCGCCTGCTGGACGCCTTCACCGGAAACGTCGCGGGTGATCGAAACGTTCTCCGTCTTGCGGGCGATCTTGTCGATCTCGTCGACGTAGATGATGCCGATCTGAGTGCGGGCGATGTCGCCGTCCGCCGCCTGATAGAGCCGGAGCAGGATGTTTTCGACATCCTCGCCGACGTACCCGGCCTCGGTCAGCGTCGTCGCGTCGCAGATGGCGAAGGGCACGTCGAGCATCCGCGCCAGAGTCCGCGCCAGCAGCGTCTTGCCGCTGCCGGTCGGCCCGAGCAGGAGAACGTTGCTCTTGTCGAGCTCCACGTCGGCGAAGGCTTCCGGCTCGGCGTCCTTGCGGAGTCCGGCCTGGGTCTGAAGCCGTTTGTAATGGTTGTGCACGGCGACTGCGAGCACCTTTTTGGCCCGCTCCTGCCCGATGACAAACTGGTCGAGCTCCGCTTTGATGGCGGCCGGATTGGGGACCTTCAGCTGGGCGATCGGGTCCGGTTTCTGCTCCTTCTCCGGCGCGTCGGCCTTTCCGCCGGCGCACAGGGCCTGATACCCCTGCCGGAGGCAGTTCGAGCAGATCGCCAGCCCTTCATAACCGCTCTGGGCGAAGATCACGCCGGGCTCATCCCCCTCGCGGGCGCCGCAGAATGCGCAGATCAGTTTGCTGTTTCCGCGTTTTGCCATCGGCTATTTCTCCTGTGCCGGCCGGGTGACCACCTTGTCCACCAGACCGTATTTGACCGCCTCTTCCGCACCCATGAAGAAGTCGCGTTCGGTATCTTTCTCAATGCGTTTGATCGACTGGCCGGTATGGGTGGCGATGATCGAATTGAGCATCGCCTTCAAGCGCAGAATCTCCTTGGCCTGGATGTCGATATCGGCCGCGGTTCCCTGCGCGCCGCCCCAGGGCTGGTGGATCATGATCCGGCTGTTCGGCAGGGCGAAGCGTTTGCCCGCCGCTCCGGCGCAGAGCAGAACCGCTCCCATCGAGGCGCACTGGCCGACGCAGTAGGTCTTGACGTCGCAGGAGAGCACCTGCATCGTGTCGTAGATCGCCAGCCCGGCCGTCACCGACCCGCCGGGGCTGTTGATGTAAAGATCGATATCCTTCTTGGGATCCTCCGCCTGGAGAAAGAGAAGCTGCGCGACCACCAGGTTGGCGACGTCGTCGTCGATCGGGGTGCCGAGCAGAATAATCCGGTCTTTGAGCAGCCGGCTGTAGATATCGAAGGCCCGTTCTCCCTGGCCGGTCTGTTCGACCACCATCGGAACCAGAAACGAATTGCTTTTCATTGGGATTCCTCCTCTATTACTGTTGCGGACAACATAGGACAAAATTCAAAAGGACCGCAGCCGGCCGGCCGGCGGATTCCGGTAGGAATCGCCCGGCCGCCCCGCCCGGTCCCGCGTGTGCATTCGCCTGTTTCTTACTTGACTGCCGCCTCGGCGAGCAGATTCAGAACCTTGGCGTTCATCAGGTCAAGCTGGAGATCATCCATTCCGCCGTTCTTCTCGAGCATGTCGCGGAACTCCTTCTCCTTGTACCCGTAGTAGCGGCTCATCTCACGGAGCTGGGCGTCGACCTCCTTCGGGTCGAGCTTGACATCTTCAAGTTTGGCGATCTTGCGGAGCAGGAAGGTCTTGCGCAGTGCGGCCTTCGCGGCCTTTTCCGCCTCGGCACGGTGGGCGTCGATCTCCTTCTTGAACTTCTCCGCGTCCTCTTCGGACTTCACCGTTTCGCGGGCGATCTTCTGAAGTTCCTTCTGAACCTCCGCCTGCAGGACGTTGGGCGGAAGCTCGAACTCTTCGACCATGTCGGAGAGCTTCTTGTAGACCGCGTCGATCACCTCGTTGTGGTTCTTGGCGGCGTTCTCCTGCTCCATCGCCTTGCGGAGCATGTCGCGGAACTCGTCGATCGACTTGACCCGCGCCTTCGCGGCGAGATCTTCATCGCTGAGCTCGCTCCGGCGCTGGATGCCGAGCACCTTGACCGTGTACTTCATCGTCTTGCCCGCCAGAGCGCTCTCGCGGTAGTCGGCCGGGTAGGTGGCTTCAAAGGTGTACTCGCCATCCTTCTTGGCGCCGGTGAGCGCGGCGATGCTGCCCGGAATCGTCTCCGGCTCGCTCAGCCAGAGGAAGGTGTTCTTCGCTTCGAGCTGACGCTTGACCGCGGGGGAGGCGTCCTCCGGAGCCGCGAAGTCGCTCTTGTAGTTCACCTTGAGCATATCCTCGGCCTGCGCGGGGCCGTCGACCTCGGTGTAGTTGCCGTAGGCGGAACGGTAGAACTTGACCCGCTCCTCGACCTGCTCGTCGGTGACGGCGTCGACCGGGATCTCCACTTTGATGGCCTTGTAGTCGCCGACTTCGAATTCAGGTGCGACGTCGGCGCCGATGGTGAATTTGAATTCCTCGTCGAACTTGAGCTCCGGCTTGCCTTCGACGCCGCAGCTGACGATGTCCAGCGACTCGTCCTTGCCCGCCAGCTCAAACGCAGCGTAGACCAGCTTGCGCTGCAGCTCATCCTTGAGCTCATTTTCGAATTTGCTGCGGATCAAACCGACGGGCGCCTTGCCCGGACGGAAGCCGGGGAGAGCCACCTGGGCCGCGATGTCGCGAAGCGTATTCGCGGTTTCGCTTTTGACCACATCCGCCGGAACGGTAAAGTCAAACTCTTTGCGGCACGGCTGGGTTGTACGCACCTCCATCTGGATGGAATCCACCAATTTCTTCGCCATCTGAAACACCAAACCTTTCCTTGAAAGCTCCCGGTCAAACGGGTTCGCGTTGACATTCAATGATATCCATCACGATACGACGGATTTTTTAATATAATTCAGCTTTCTTCAAAGTCAACCACTTCGCGATAATTTTCCGCAAAAATAGGTGCGGCAACACGCGGACGATTCCCTTTGCACCGCCCGTCACTTCAACCGCCAGATCCGCCGGTTGGCCCGCTCCACGACGCCGGGGAAGTGGCGGGCGAACCAGATCACCGGCCGGTACCAGCCCGGGTAGACCAGTTCGCGGCGGTGTTTCCGGCAGGCGCGGAAGAGCTTTTGCGCAAACACCTCCGCGCTGGAGGAGGTGCGCCCCGGCGTCTCCGGCGGCCGGCGTCCCCCCAGCGCCCGGGTGGAGAATCCGGTGTCGATCCGGCCGGGGCAGACGTTCAGCACGTGGATCCCCCGCCCGGCAACCTCCATCCGGAGCGTGAGCGAATACATCCGCAACGCCGCCTTGACCGCGTTGTAGGCCCCCATGCAGCCGACCGGAACATGCGCCGCCACCGAGGAGATGTTGACGATGCTCCCGCGCGCCTTCTCCAGGGACGGCAGCAGGAGGCGGGTGAGTTCGACCGGCGCGAAGAAGTCCAGCTCGAACTCCCGTCGCAGCTCCTCCTCCGAAAGCTCCTCCCAGGTGGCGTAGGAGCCGATTCCGGCGTTGTTGACCAGCACATCGACCCGGCCGAACTCCTGCTCGATCGTTGCGGCGGCGCGGGCGCGCTGCTCCGCATCGGTGAGATCCACCGCCAGAAAGCGGTCGGCGGTTTCCGGCTCCGGCGCGCGGCGACAGAGGGCGATCACGGTGTAGCCGTTCCGGCGGAACTCCCGGGCGACGGCGCGCCCCAGTCCGCTGGAGGCTCCGGTGACGACGGCGACAGGAGAGGTCACGTTGTTCATCGACTTCTCCTCCGGATCGGCAGCTGTTCCTGCCAGAGAATGGTGTCGGTGCGGCTGTCGAAGAGCTGGAAGTTCCAGCAGTTCTCCTCGGCGTCGGAGCGCAGAATGAGCGGCGAGTCCGGCACGATCGAAACCGCGCAGAGCGGCCCGAGCGCCAGCAGAACCCGCTCCGCCGTGTCCCGGGTCGCCGCGTCGGATTGCAGGGCGAGACGGGTGCCGGGGGATTCCCGCAGGAGGAAACCCGAAAGCGAGGTGACCAGATAATTTTCCGCCGCGCGCGGCGTGTATTCGCCCGCGGCCGGCTCGTTGTCGACGATGGCGCCGTCGGGCGGAGTACCCGCCGGCAGAAAGAGATCGGCGCATCCGGCTCCAACGAGTGCGGCGGCGGCGAAAAGGAACAGGGTTCGTCTCATGATGTCACTCCAGATCTCTGCGCCGGCGGCAGATGCAGATCGAATTGCAGCGCGGGCAGCGGGTCAGGCTCACCGGCTCCTTGATGATGAACGAATGGTGGCAGTTGTCGCAATGGAAGAGCCGGCTGTTGCTCAGGTGCCACTCGAAACTTTTCACCCGCGAGAGCTCTCTCCACCACAGGATCGCGATCAGGATGATCCACAGAAGAAAGTAGAGAAGCAGCGCGTCGGCGTAGGACATGCCCATGTTATTGATCCTCCTCCGGTGCGGCCGGCGGTTCCGGCCAGTAGATCGTGACGGTGGTGAATTCCGGGAGCTCTCCGGCGGAGCGGGAGAGCGCCATCAGCGCCGTGTTGTCGAGCGCTTCGTCTCCGCAGGACTCCACCAGGGTCTGGCGGACGATGCTGCCCGCCCGGCGGCAGATCACCACGGTCGGACCGGCGGCGCCCCTGCCGACGGGGAAGGAGAGCTGCGAGAGGTGCAGTTCCCGGTTCTCCGCATCGCGGACGATCGGCCGGAGCGGTTCCGCCGGTGTCTGTGGCGGCGGTTCCTGCCGCCCTGCAAAAAGAAAATCCAGATCCCGCGTCTTCGTGGTTCCGGCAAGCGGCGCGAGCGGCCGGAATTTCTGAATCCGCCGCTCCGGGAGCTCCACGGTGCAGACGGGCCGGTTCCCGGTGAAATCGTGCAGAACCGGCAGTTCATGGCGCGCCGCGTATCCCGCCTCATTGTCCGTCCGCACCATCAGGGCGGGATCGTGAACCGAAAGCCAGCGGTTGAATCCGGTCCTCTCCCCGGCGGTCAGCACCGCGGGATTGAACAGCGTCACTCCGGCGCTTTTCGGTGCCGCGGCCGGCCGCCGCTCCGGTTCATAACGGATCAGGCCGAACAGAAGGCCGTGCGCCGCCACCGTGATCAGCGCGGCGCCGACCACGATCCAGTGCCGGCTCGGCGCCGGCTTGCGGAATATGGCTTTGACCATGACCCGGACCCTCTCTCTTACTGGCCGAAGACGGTTTCCTGACGTGCCGACGGCGGCATGACCGCGAGGAAGCTCGACAGCTTCGCCGCCTCCGCCATCGCCATCACTTCGGCGACCGTTTCAAAAGCGACCCGCTGGTCGGCGCGGATGATGACCGACGCGGTCTGCGACCGGCCGCGCACCTCGCCGAGGCGCTGTTTGAGCAGCTCCCGGGAGACCGGCTGGTCGTTGAAGTAGAGCAGACACTCCCTGCCCGGCGCGGCCGGCGGCGTGATGGTGATGACGAACTTCTCCATATCCGCGATGTTCGACGGACGCACCCGCGGCAGTTCCACGCTGATTCCGGAGACCCGCACGAACGAGCCGGAGAGGAAGAAGAAGATCAGCGCCAGAAAAAAGATATCCACCAGTGCCGTCACGCCGGCGACCCCCGGCCAGCCGTTCAGCGGTTTGAGGCGCGTACGGTAGCGCCGTCTGCCGATGTCGGTCCGGATCATTGTTCCTCTCCTCCGGTCTCGGCGCGGCGGCGTTCGAAGAAGGCGATGATCTCCAGCGACGCCTTCTCCATATCCAGCGTGATCGAATTGACCCGGGCGATCAGGTAGTTGTAGCCGAGGTAGGCGGGAATCGCCACCACCAGCGCCGCCGCGGTGGTGATGAGCGCCATATTGACCGCTCCCGCGATGTCGGCGGTGGAGAGGTAATCGCTGGCGCCGACCACCTGGAAGGTCTTCATCATCCCCAGCACCGTCCCGAGGAATCCCACCAGCGGCAGGATGAAACCGAGCGTGCCGAGCAGGTTGATGTGACGTTCGAGTTTGGGGATCTCCTCCAGTGCGGCGTCATCCACCGCCTGCCGGATGTCTTCGTCGCCGCGCTCGTAGGCGAGAATCGCCGCGCCCAGCAGCCGGGCGGCCGGGCCGGGGGTGTTGTCGCAGAGCGTGATCGCTTCGACGAAGCCGTCGCGCTTGAGCACGTTGAAGAGGCCGCGCAGCAGCTCGCGCACGTTGATCTCCTCGCGGTGGAACTGGAACACCTTCTCCAGAAATACGAAAAGGGCGATCAGACTGCCGGCCAGAATCACCCACATGATCGGGCCGCCGTCGTTCAGCAGTTTCAGATAAAGCATGTCAGAGTCTCTCCTGAAGGTTGTATTTTTCCCGAATTTTCTCGCGCAGACGGCCGAAATCCTCGCCGGTCGGCGGGAACTCCAGCGCTTCGAACCGGTCGATGACCCGGAGTGCGGCCCGCGCCCCGGCGGGCGTGCCGGATTTCAGGTGGGCGAGCACCGCTGCGTAGGCGGCCTTTCCGCACCAGACCGGGGCGGGCGCGATGCCCCGCCGCTTCTGATCGGCGGCGAGATAGAGCAGTCGCTCGTAGGTCTGAATCGCCGCGTCGCTCTCGTCGCCGAGCTCCTGGCATTTACCGAGTTTGTACAGGCTCTGGAGCACGATCCGCGGATCGCGGGAGTTCTGCGCGAGTTTCCGGTACGCGTCAGTCGCGGCGTTGAGGTCGTTCCGGTCGAGCGATTCGGAGTAGAGGCTGTAGCGGCAGTCGGCGATCCGCCCGTCGCAGATTTCGGCGAAGAGTCCGGTCGGCCGCAACTCCCGGGCCCGGGTGTAATGCCGCAGTGCATCCGTGTACCGGCCCGCGTCGGACGCGAGGTTCCCCGCCAGCAGTGCGGCGTCGGCGCCGACACTGCTGGAAGCGTAACGGCTGAGAAGTTCCCGGAGCAGTTTGTCCGCCTCCGCCGGCAGGCCGCGGGCGATGTGAATGCGCGCCCGGTTGAACAGCGCCTCCGCGCGGATATCCGGATTTTTTTCACCGGCCCGCTTTTCCGCCTCGGCCAGCAGCGTCAGCGCCCGGTCGAAGTCGCCGTCGACGCGCAGATAGTCGGCCAGCTGAAGCCGCGCTTCCACCGCGCACGGGGAGTTCGGGTACTCCTTGTCGAGCAGTTCCAGCGCCCGCAGAGTGTCGGCGGAGAGACGGCCGAAATAGGCCGACTGCATCGCCAGAAAGAGTGCCGGCGGCGCGCTGGGCGACTTCGGATTCTCCGCGGCAAAGCGGAAAAATTCCGCCGCGGCTTCCTTGAATTTCTTAAGTTCCATCGCCAGTTCAGCGGCGCTGTACAGTGCCGCCGGTGCGTATTCGCTCTTCGGGTGCGCAACCAGAAATTTGAGATATTCACTGCGCGCTTCCTGACGGCGGCCGCTCTTCTCCAGCAGCAGCGCCCGGAAGTAATCCGCGGCGGCGGCCAGCTCCGGATTCGAGGAGCGCCGGAGCGCCTCCGCCACCGGCATGGCCTCCTTGTACGCCTGCTCCTCGAGCAGACACTGGAGCAGCAGGAAGCGGGCGGGATCCGCATAGCCGCCGTTGCCGGACCCGATGGCCGCGACAAGATTCTGTTTCGCCTTCTGAAACTGCTTTTCGCGGAAGTGGAACTCCCCGAGCAGATAGTTCCCCTCCTCCCGCTGGCGGGCGGTTTCCGCCTGCGAAGTGAGGTACTGCAACATCTTTTCCTCGATCTCCCGGTCGTCGGCGCGGCGGGCGGCGACGGCCGCTTCCCGGGCCGCCTCCAGCCGCTGCATGACCGGAATCCGGTTGTCGCCGGTGATGCGCACGAGAAGTTCGATGGATTGTTTCCAGTCGCCGCTTTCCGCCAGCAGCCGCGCTCCCCGCAGAATCAGCAGGGCGCGGTCCTCCGCTTCGGGAAAGAACTCCACGCCGCGCAGGATGGTTTCCGCCGCCGCGGCCGGAGAGACCTTCGCCTGCAGGTTGATCAGCGCGCGCAGCGCGTTCCGCCGTTCCACGTCGCTCGACGCCAGCTGGAACCCGTTGTTGAGCAGCAATTCGGCGAATTTTACGTCGCCGTTTTTCTCCGCAAGTTTTGCCCCTTCCATCGCCAGCTCGTACAGCAGGGGATCCGGTCGCTCCGCATACCGCTTCGCCCGCGGCTTCCAGCCGGTGCGGAACGGCTCGAGTTCCCCGCGTTTCAACGCAGAGAGAAGCGTGAGCCGTTCGTAGCTTTCCGGCTCGGAAGTGCGGTATTTCCCGGCGGCGAGCAGCTGTTCCGCCTCCTTCTGCCGGCCGGTTTTGAGCAGGGTGTAAATTCGCGCAAGGTGGGCGCGCCCCGCCCAGCGGCGCAGATCGGCGTTCTGCGTCTCGATCTCGGCAAAATCGTTCGCCGCCTCGGCGGCACGGTTCTGACGCAGTTTGGAGAACGCCCGGGCGAATTTCGCGGCGCAGAGCAGTTCCGGGTCGGAACTGCTTTTGGCCAGGTCGGTGAAGAATTTTTCCGCCCCCGCGTAATCGTGTTCGGCTATCATGATCTCACCGGGCAGCAACCCGGCGGAACTGGCCGGAAACCGGCGCCGGAATTCCGCCAGCATCGCCTTCGCGTCATCGATGTCGCCGTTGCGGAGTTGCGCTTCCGCCAGCTTGAGTGCACTGGCGCTCCACAGCGCCGGATGGCTGGCGGCGAGCGTCAGGGCGCTGGAATAGAAGTTGACCGCATTGCGGAAGTCGCCGGAGGCGAAGGCGTCGTCCCCCATCCGCAGCTCCGTTTCCGGATCTGCGGCCGGGAGAACAACGGCGGCGGCCAGCAGAATCGCTGTGCCGATGGTCTGAAAGATCTTCATGCGGTCAATGCTCCGGCAGCGGGCAATTACTCCGCGGAGGGTTCGGCCGGAGCGGCTGATTCATCCGGAATTTCCAGCGGCGCGGCGGCTTCCCCGCCCTTGATCGCCGCCATGATCCGGTCGGAAATCTTCCGGCAGAGCTCCGGATCGGAGGCGATCAGCGCCTTGGTCTGATCGCGCCCCTGGCCGAGCTGTTCGCCGTCGAGGCTGAACCACGAGCCGCGCTTCTCCAGAATCCCCATGTCGGTCGCCACGTCGAGCACCGAACCGGCCTTGGAGATTCCTTCGTTGTACATGATATCGAATTCGGCCACCCGGAACGGCGGCGCCATCTTGTTCTTGATCACCTTGACCCGCGCACGGTTGCCGATGATGTTCGCCGAAGCGTCCTTGATGACGGTGGTCTTGCGGATGTCCATCCGGATCGACGCGTAGAACTTGAGCGCGTTTCCGCCGGGGGTCGTCTCCGGATTGCCGAACATCACTCCGATCTTCTCGCGGATCTGGTTGGTGAAGATGATGCAGGTCCGGCTCCGGCTCGCCGCGCCGGTGAGCTTGCGAAGCGCCTGCGACATCAGACGCGCCTGCAATCCGACGTGGGAGTCACCCATCTCGCCTTCGATCTCCGCCTTCGGCACCAGCGCCGCTACCGAGTCCACCACCAGCACGTCGATCGCGTTGCTGCGCACGAGCGTGTCGCAGATGTTCAGCGCGTCTTCGCCGCAGTTCGGCTGCGAGATCAGGAGGTTGTCGATATCCACCCCGATCTTCCGGGCGTAGCCGGGGTCGATCGCGTGTTCCGCGTCGATGATCGCGCATTTGCCGCCCTTGGCCTGCGCGTTGGCGATCACATGGAGACAGACGGTGGTCTTGCCGCTCGATTCGGGCCCGAAGATCTCGATGATCCGCCCGGCGGGAAGTCCGCCGATCCCCAGCGCCAGGTCGAGCGCCAGCGAACCGGTGCTGATCACCGGCACGTCGGTGCAGGCCGCCCCGGTGTCCCCGAGGCGCATGATCGAACCCTTGCCGAACTCCTTCTCAATCTGGCTGATCGCAATCGCCAGACTCTTCTCCTTATCGACGACTTTGGCTTCCTTCTCTGCCATAGTGTGCTCCTTTTCTTGATCTTGAACTGTTTTCCGCTCTCTGTCGCCTAGATATCCAGATCCTTGACGCCGGCCGCGTATTTCTCAATGTATTCCCGGCGCGGTTCGACCACATCGCCCATCAGAAGGTTGAAGATCTGGTCCGCCTCGATCGCGTCCTCCATGCGGACCTTGATCATCGTCCGGGTCTGCGGATCCATCGTGGTCTCCCAGAGCTGTTCGGCGTTCATTTCACCCAACCCCTTGTAGCGCTGGATGCGGAGCCCGTCCTGCCCGTTGGTGCGGACCGCCCGGAACAGCTCCTCGAGCGACTCCGCCGCCGTCTCCGGCGTGCGCGGCGTCGTCACCAGGAACTTCGCCCCGGCCTTGTCGAACACCTGCCGCGGCGTCAGGCCGTGCGCGGCGAGATCCCGGGTCAGCGCTTCGCAGTTCGCCGCTTCGAAGATGCTCACCACGTCGATGTGGCGGGCGAGTTCGGCGCTCCGTTCCGCCGCCGCGGCGGCCGCCGCCTGATCTCCTTCCGGAACCTCCGGCGCCGGACCGCCCAGCCGCTCCTCGGCGGCGGCGATGAAAGCGTGCTGTTCCTCGGGGGTGTAGATGTACTGTTCGGTCATCGTGCCGTCGATCTCGCGCACCGTGATGTGGCTGATCGGGCAGCGCCCATCTTCGGTGATCGCTTCAAAGTATTCGTTCGGCTCGACTCCGCAGCGCCGGAGACCGGCCGCCGCCTGCGAGGCGCGGGTGTAGAGTTCGACCAGCGCGCTGAGCCGCTCCGGTTCGATCGGATTGCCGTCGGCGTCCTTGACGGTGATGTCCTCTTCGCCGAGTTTGACCAGGTAGCGGTCGAGCTGATCCTCAGTGTCGATGTAGCGCTCCTGCTTCTTGCCCTTGGTGACCTTGAAGAGCGGCGGCTTGGCAATGTAGACGTATCCTGCCTCGATCAGCGGCTTCATCTGCCGGAAGAAGAAGGTCAGCAGCAGCGTGCGGATGTGCGAACCATCCACATCGGCATCGGTCATGATGACCACGCGGTGGTAGCGCGCCTTGGAGACGTCGAACTCTTCGCCGATGCCGCAGCCGATCGCGTATATGAGCGACTGGATCTCCTTGTTCTCAAACACTTTGTCGGCGCGGACCTTCTCGACGTTGAGCAGTTTGCCTCGAATCGGCAGAATCGCCTGGAATCCGCTGTCGCGGCCCGATTTCGCCGAACCGCCCGCCGAGTCACCCTCGACGATGTAGAGTTCGCAGCGGGAGGGATCGCGGTTGGAGCAGTCGGCCAGTTTGCCGGGCAGCCCGAGCCCTTCGAGCGCGCCTTTTCTGCGGACGGTTTCCCGCGCCTTCTTGGCCGCTTCGCGGGCCCGCGCCGCCAGCATCGCGCTGTTGCCGATGTTCTGCGCTACCTGCGGATTCTCTTCGAGGTAGGCGCCGAGCTCCTCGTTGATGACCGATTCGACGATGCCGCGCACTTCGGAGTTGCCGAGCTTGGTCTTGGTCTGCCCTTCGAACTGCGGGTCGGGCACCTTGACGCTGATGACCGCCGACAGCCCTTCGCGCACATCCGGCCCGGAGAGCGGCGTGTCGTTCTTCATCATCGTCTTGGTGTAGTTGTTGATGGTACGGGTGAGGGCGGTCTGGAATCCGGTCAGGTGCGAACCGCCCTCGACGGTGTTGATGTTGTTGGTGTAGCTGAAGATGTTCTCGGAGGTGCCGTTGAAGTACTGCATGGCCACTTCGACGTCGATGTTGTTCCGCTCGCGGTGGAAGTAGATCACGTCGGGGTGGACCAGCTCCTTGTTGTGGTTCAGCATCGCAACGAACTCCCGGATGCCGCCCTCGTAGTGGAACTTCTCGGTGCGGACCGGCTGGTCGGGCGTCTCGGCGCGCTCGTCGGTGAGCGTGATGCGGATTCCGGAGTTGAGGAACGCCAGTTCGCGCAGCCGCTTGGCGAGGATGTCCCAGACGTAGACGGTGTCGGGGAAGATGGTCCCGTCCGGCTTGAAGGTGACCCGGGTGCCGCGCTTGGTGGTCGGCCCGAGCTCGTGGAGCGGCACGGTGGTGACGCCGCGTTCGAAGCGGATCGAATAGGCCTTGCCGCCGCGGTAGACCTCGACCTCCATCCAGTCGGAGAGGGCGTTGACGCAGGAGACGCCGACGCCGTGCAGTCCGCCGGAGACCTTGTAGGAGTTGTGGTCGAACTTGCCGCCGGCGTGCAGGATGGTGAGCACCACTTCGACGGCGGGCTTGCCCTCGCCCTCGTGGATGTCCACCGGGATGCCGCGCCCGTCATCCTCGACCGTGATCGAGTTGTCGGGGTGGATGGTCACTTCGATGTGGGTCGCGAATCCGGCGAGCGCTTCGTCGATGGAGTTGTCCACCACTTCGTAGACCAGATGGTGAAGTCCGCGCTGCCCGGTGTCGCCGATGTACATCGACGGTCTGACCCGGACCGCTTCGAGCCCTTCGAGCACGGTGATTTTACTGGCGCTGTATTCGGAACTGGAACTGCTTATGTCAACGTTGTTTTCACTCATATGGCCCACTGTCTCTCCAAAGGTTGTTCATGCAATGGATTAACATACACCACAACCGGGCCGAATGCAATTTTTCCGGCGGAAAAAGTGCACTTTTTGAAGAGATTTCCTTCCCCGCCGTTTCCGCGGGGAAGGAGGGGGGAGGAACCGGGTCAGTTTCCGGTGAATTCGCCGCCGGAAATCGGACCGCCGAGCACCGGATACGCCGGAATTTTCTTCAGAATTTCACACTCCGCTTCGATGGGCGGGAAGTTGCCGTTTTCGTCGCGCAGGAGGATCTTCGCCTTCTCGCCGGGCGTGAACTTCTCCGGCGCGGTGATTTCGAGTTTCAGCAGCAGCCGGGAGAAGGGCGGCACGGTGCCGGTGAGCCGGTCCGGAACCGCCTTCCAGCCGGCCGGCACGGTGACCGTCATGGAGGCGGGCAGCTCCCGGCCGAAGGGGTTCGCCAGCGTCACCACCGCCTCCTGCGGCCGCCCGTTCGGGAAGCAGTAGAGCTCGGAGCGGATCCGCCGCTTGTGGCTGCGGAAGTAGCTCTTGCTCTTGTAGATCTTCGCCACCATCTCCTGCGGCAGACGCGCTTCGGCGTTGGCCAGATCGTCGGCGGCACAGGCGGCGAAGAGGTCGCGTGCGACGGTGTCGCCGTCGCTGGCGTACATCTCCGCAAACTGCATCTCCTTCTGGGCCCGCGAAATGAGCCGCTCGGTGTTGAGGAGCGCCCCGTTGCCGCCGGTGCGCTGACCGGCGGCCTTCCAGGCGGCGTCGATCTTCCGGCGCAGCGCGGGCAGGTCGGCGGCCGGAATGGAATCGGTTCCACTCCGTCTCGCCAGCATGATCCGGGCGTGGACGAGCAGGTCGAGCACCTTGTTCGACACGTAGAGCTGTTCCGCCGAAGCGGTGCGGCGCATGGTGCGGATGGCGGCGATCTCCCGGTCGAGGAGCGCGGTGAACTGTTTGTCACTGCACTTCATGAGCTTGTCGATGAGGGGGCGGAACTGTTTGCCTTCCGGCTCGGAGGAGTGGAAGGCGATCTGCTCGGCCAGCGCGGCGCGGACCATGGAGTCCGGCACGTTGCGGAGAAAGACCGGGGTTTCGCGCGAAAGGATCGGCGCGGTCGCGTCGAGTTTCCGCCCGAACATCTCTTCCGCCGTCGCCACGCGGGCGGAGGAGAGGGGGAGCTTCACCGGCGTCGTCGAGTCGGTGAAGAGGACCGCTGCCGGATTTTTCCCGTTGGCGAAGAGGTAGATGCGGACATTCCCCCGCTTGAAGTTCCCGAGCGGAAGCGCGTCGCCGAGGTTGCGGCTGAGTGCGGCCTGCGCGACCAGATAGAGCGTCGGCTTGCCGTCGAGCATCAGCGGCGCCCAGAGATTGCCGGTGTAGAGGAAGGTCTTGCCGTTTCCGGCGGCGCGGTGGGAGACGATCGATTCGAGCAGCGTGTACGCCGGCTGTCCTTCCACCGCGGTTTCGGTGGACCAGAGGTCGAAGTCGCGCCCGAAGTTCCAGGCGTTGCGGCGGATTTTCTCCAGCCGCGGATAGGTCATGACGCCGTAGCTGTGGTAGGAGAGCAGGTCGGTCCAGCGGAGGGCGCCGAGTTCGAAGATGTCGCGGCCGAACTGCCGGAACCCGTAGGGGCTTTCACCGAACTCCGGTTTGACGTCGGTGAAGTAGACCAGCGCCTCGGGGTCGGCCTTCTTCAGGGCCTCATAGGAGAGGCGGAAGAGGTTCACCGCTTCGCCGGCGGTGCCGTGGAGCCCGCGAAGACGGTAGTAGCTCCACGCTTCGTTCCACACTTCGTGGGCGCGGAAGGGCGAGGCCTGCTTCACCTTCTCCACCACGGGCAGAAGGTAACGGTTCATCCAGGCGTCGAGGTCGGCGGGCGGGTAGTAGGAGTAGATCCAGTCCTGCGGCCCGACGACCGGTTCGCCGGGCAGAATGGTCGAAAACGCCCGGGGCGCGCCGAGAAAGACCGAACACTCGCGAATCTGATTTTTCTTCACAAAGGCGAGCCGTTTGTCGAAATCGCTCCAGTCGGGTTTTCCTTCGGCGTCGGCGTGATCGCTCCAGCGGCCGTAGACGTCGTGGTTGCGCCACCAGTGGATTCCGGCATGGTTCACGAATGCGTCGGCGTAGTTGTGGTAGTGGGCGCCGAAGGGGGAACTGCTCTGCCAGGTCGCGGCGGCGGCGGGCAGATACATCACCGGCACCGGATTCTGAAGGAGGCTGATCTCGTAGAGGTACGGGCCGTACTCATCCGGGAGCGGCAGCGGGACCGTGGCCGTCTCCTTGAAGGAATACTCCCCGGAAAGCTGCTTCAGCTCCTTTTTCCCGTCGCCGGAGAGCAACCGGATGTGGACCGGGAGCTTTGCGGTCTGCCCCGGATCGCAGTTGCGGAGCACGAGCGCGGGCTTCCGTTCCGCGATGAGCAGTCCGCCGTCGAGCGCGTCGGAGAAGGCCGCCTCCACCGGATGCGGCTGCCGGAATGCGCCGAGTTCATAGAGCCGCACCATGTTGTCCGGCAGCTGTTTGAGAAAGACCACCCGGACGGCCTCTGTCTTCTCCGTGGGGAAGGCGCTGCTGCTCTGCACGGCGCGATTGTTCCGCACTTTCCGGACGGTCTTCCAGGAGTCGCCGGATTTCGTCTGAATGTCGTAGTCGACGGAGAGATGGGTGGGATTCCAGAACTGCAGTGAAACCTGATTGACCTCCCGCGGCTGATCGAATTCGACGGCGAGCCAGTGTTTCTCCGGCGTATCGCGGCTGACCCAGCGGCTCGCTTTGGAGGTGAAGTCGCCGTCACCGGCCTTGTCCGGCGTATAAGCCGCGAAGTGGCAGTCCGCAGTGAAGCGGGAGCCCGGGGTGCGGGCGAGATTTTCCGGGCGGTCGGCGCCGGTTACCGCCAGCGCCGCGCCGAGCAGCGGGAGGAGCAGGGAGTGGATCTGTTTCATAAAAACCTCGTTGTCTGATGGTGGATGTCCAATGCGGGGCGGGGACTGGGGCCCTATCTCGCTTCCCGGGGATTCCAGAAATAGATGTAGGCGTCCTGACAGTTGCGTGTCGCCGCGTGACCGTCGCAGAAGAGGATGTTCATCGTGCTGCCGCCGTGCCGGAAGGGATCGCCCCGGCGGTAGGTGGTCGTCGATGTGGTTTCAAAGCTGAAGCCGAAGTTGGTGTTGTTCGGGTCGGCTGTTTTGTCGATGGTGAGGTAGGTGTCGTCGGAGTCGCCCGCGTTGCCGCGTTTGGAGGGATAGGTGATCTCGTTCACCTTCACTTCGCGGAATGTTGACGAGCCGAATGCCTGCCGGGTGCAGATTCCCTGTTCGCTCCCGCCGTCATGGAAGGGCCAGATGTAGGTGCCGGTTCCCGGTTTATGATCTTTGCCTTCGCCCGGGTTGAGCGCGGGGCAGTGGAACGGCCCCTTGCGGGCGAAGATCTCGTCATTGCTTGGCAGCAGATTCTTCCAGCCTTTGGTGTTGTAGCCGCAGTAGGGGCCGATGAGGTTGTTCCAGGCGTAGTTATTGTTCCAGTCGGCGCTGTCGACGTAGGCGTTGACCGGGAGGTAGTCGTTGTAATCGCTCGTGTACCGGGCGAAGCCCAGGCCGATCGTCTTCATGTTGGAGGTGCACGAGATCGTCTTCGCCCGATCCCGCGCCTTGTTCAGCGCCGGGAGCAACATGCTTGCGAGAATGGCGATGATCGCGATCACAACGAGGAGTTCGATAAGGGTAAACAACTTTCTCTGCATCATCCTGACTGCCTCCTTTGTATTTGAGTTCTGCAATGCGTTTACAATCCGGATTCCCTACTGCCGGCCGTGGAGACAGCCGCCGATTTCCCGCAGCGCCGCCTGCAAGGCGGCGATGTCGACGGAGCGGACATCCCCCTCCTGCGCCATCCCGGCCGCGATTCCGGCCGCCTGGCCGGTGACGAAGCAGGGGGGCATCACCCGGATCGACGACTGGATCTCGCGGTCCGACGAGAGGGCTCGCCCCGGCACCAGCAGATTGCGGAGCCCGACCGGAATCATCGCCCGGTAGGGAATCCCGTAACTTTCGCCATGTTTGAACCGGGTGGCGGCCAGCACCTGTTCCACCCGCTTCTGCTCTTCGCTGTCGAGACTGCTGGAGTGGATGTCGACCGGGTAGCAGCAGCGGCCGATTTCATCGGCGAAATCCGCCCGGTTCCGGTAGTCGTCGAAGGTCATCCGGTACTCGCCGCGAATCCGCCGGGTCTCGCGCACGCCGAGCAGTGACGCGGTCGAAACCAGCACGGCGTTTTCGAAGCCCGGTACCTGTTCGCGGTAGAAGGTTTCAAAGGTCCGCACCACCCGGCGCCCTTCCATATAACCCCGGGTGAGGTCGTCGGGATCGAGCACGTTGCAGCCGTAGATGTGGCCGAGATTGCTGGTGGCGGTGGCGAGGCTCATCCGCGTCATACAGACGAAGTGGTGCTCGACCAGCGGAGCGGTTCCCGCCTGGAGCATCCGGAGCCAGATGGCGCGGTCGGAGTTGCCGTTCCGGCACGCTTCCTCATACTTTTTATAATCGATGTTGGCGAACTGGGCGCAGAGGGTGGGGCTCATCGTGTTGCCGGCTTCGTCGCCGTATTCGAACTCCACGCCGGCGAGCATCGCCAGCATGCCGTCTCCGGTCGCGTCGATGAACTGTCTGCCGGTGATCCGGCGGATTCCCTGCGCGGTGGCGGCCCAGATGGCGCGGATGCGTCCGTCTTCCACCTCCGCTTCGCACACCTTGACGCCGAACAGCACCCGCACACCGGCGGCTTCGACCAGGTCGTCGAGCAGCCGCTTCATGATTTCGGCGTCGATCGCCTGCCAGGAGGCGGGTTTGCATTCCACCCCCATCCGGCGGCAGAGTTCGCGGTCGATCTCCTCGTAGATGCCGCCGTAGAGGAACCGTTCGCCGTCGGAGGACGGCGCGAAGCTCGGCACCAGTCCGGATGTGGCCAGTCCGCCGAGCGTGCCGGTCTGCTCCAGCAGCAGAACCCGGTATCCCCGGCGCGCCGCGGCCAGCGCGGCGGCCACGCCGGCGGGGCCGCCGCCGGAAATGACAATATCACTCTCTGCAAGCAGAGGAAAATTCCCTTTTGTCGCTATCATCGTTTCGGTCTCCCGGTTGTTTTCTCTCTGCTAATAAGTATACTGAAAATCTGAGGAAATGCAACTCGTTTCGGGATTTTGTTATGTAACAAAATGTACCAAAATGACGGCGCCGGCGGCAGAAACGAAAAAAAGCCGGGGGAGGAGACAGGGCTCCTCCCCCGGCGGGAAGCGTGAATGTCACGCCCGCAGGAAGCTCTCCGAAACCTGGAGCAGTTTCGCTTCCGCGAGGGCGGGGGCGAAGAACTGGATTCCGACCGGCATGCCGGTGGCGTCGTCGTTCCCGGCGGGAACGCTGATGCCGCAGTTGCCGGAGAGGTTCAACGCGATGGTGAAGATGTCCGAGAGGTACATCTGAAGCGGGTCGGACTTTTCGCCGAACTTGAACGCGACGGTCGGCGTGGTCGGCGCGAGCATCACGTCGCACTGCCGGTAGGCCTCCTCAAAGTCGCGCCGGATCAGCGTGCGCACCTTCTGGGCGCGGAGGTAGTAGGCGTCGTAGTAACCGCTGGAGAGCACGTAGGTGCCCAGCAGAATGCGCCGTTTGACCTCGTTCCCGAACCCTTCGCCGCGGGTCTTGAAGTAGGTGTCGACCAGGTCGCGCCCCTCCTTGCGATCCCCGTAGCGGATGCCGTCGAACCGGGCGAGGTTGGCGCTCGCTTCGGCGGTGGCGATGATGTAGTAGACCGCGACCGCATACTTCGTATGGGGCAGGCTCACTTCGACCGGTTCGGCGCCGAGCGCCTTGATCCGGGCGATCGCCTGCTGCATGACCGCTTCGACGCCGGCGGAGAGGCCGGAGCCGGAGAAGTACTCCTTCGGCAGGCCGACCCGGAGCCCCTTGAGCGCGTTGCCTGCGTTGCGGACCGCGTCGGCAAAACCGCCCGCCGGATCCGGCAGCGAGGTGGAGTCCATCGGGTCGTGTCCGGCGATGGTGTCGAGCAGAATCGCCGCATCGAGCACGTCATGGGTCATCGGCCCGATCTGATCGAGGCTGGAGGCGAAGGCGACCAGTCCGTTGCGGGAGACCCGCCCGTAGGTCGGCTTGAGCCCGACGATGCCGCAGAAGGCGGCGGGCTGGCGGATCGAACCGCCGGTGTCGGAGCCGAGCGCGGCCGGGGCGAATCCCGCCGCGACGCAGGCGGCGGAGCCGCCGGAGGAGCCGCCGGGAACCCGGCTGGTGTCGCGCGGATTGGCAGTCTTCTGGAACGCGCTGTTTTCACAGCTCGACCCCATGGCGAACTCATCCATGTTGAGCCGCCCGAAGGGGAGGAAGCCGCGGGCGCGGAGCCGGGCGACGGCGGTCGAGTCGTACGGGGACTTGACCGGGGCCAGGATCTTCGAGGCGCAGGAGCAGGTCTCACCTTCGGCGACGATGCAGTCCTTGATGCCGACGGGGATGCCGTCGAATTCACTCTTCGCCTTGCCTTCGCGGCGGCGGCGGTCGGCGGCTTCGGCCTCCGCCAGCACCCGTTCGGAGTCGATGTGGAGGAACGCCTTGATCTCGCCGTCCTTCTGACGGATGCGGTCGAGGCAGCCGTTGACCAGTTCGACGGCGGAGAACTCCCCGGCGGCCAGCGAGGCGGCCAGCGCGTGGATCGGCTTGTCGCAGAAATCGGTTTCCGGCATTTCAGTTCATCCCTTCTCCCGGCAGCACCTGCGGGACCCGGATCAGGTCGCCGTTCATCAGGGCCGGGGCGTTGGCGAGCATGCGTTCGCGGCCGAACGGTTCGCCCGCGACATCCTCGCGCCATACGTTGGAGAGCGGGGCGGCATGGGCGGTCGGTTCGACGCCGGTGAGGTCGAGTTCGCCGAGTTCCGCGATGTACGCCACGATGTTCTCCAGATCCTTCTGAAGCGCGGCGGCCTGCCCGTCCGGAATTTCCAGCCGGGCGAGCTCCGCCACGTAGCGAATGTCGATATCGCTCTTTTCCATTGTAACCTTACTTGTCGCCGCGTTCGAGCATCAGCGTCTTGGTCACGAGGTCGCACACCTCCGACGGTCCGAAGTACTGGATCGGGCCGGGATAGACGTAGGCGGTCTCCGTCGCCCACTCGGCGCGGTGCGCGGCGAAGTACTCGAAGGGCGCTCCGTCGAGCTTGACCAGCGCCTTCTGAATGACCGGCTTGTCGTGGCCGTGGCGGCGCTCGATGTTCATCATCATGGTGATCGGAATGCCTCCGGCGATCCACTCCGAAGCCGGCTTCGTGGTGTTGCGGACGCTGGACATGTAACCGGTCCGGCCGGCGGCGATCAGCGCGGAAGCGTTGTAGCCGAGGCTGTAGCAGTAGTCGGCGTCGAAGTTCGACGGCGCCGCGCAGCGCCCTTCGTACCCGAAGAAGTGGACCTGGGTGCTGAACTTGCCGTTGTAGCTGCCTTCGGCCTTCATCGCCTTGAGGCGGGTGCCGACCATTTCGGCGAGCATCTTCTCGGTCTCAATGAGCGAGACCTGGACGTTGCCGTGCGGGTCGCGGTCGTTGCAGAGCTGCATCTGAATCCCGGCCGGCAGCGAGCGGAAGACCGCGGCGGAGTCGGCGGAGAGGTTCTCGGCGGCGAAGGCGACCTTGTCGCTCTTCTCCATCGCGTCGACCTTGGCGGCGTTGGCGGCGAGCAGGTCGTTGAGTTCGGCGATCAGCACCTTGATCTCCGGGACGAACTCGATGAGGCCTTCCGGAATCAGCGCGACGCCGAAGTTCATTCCGGCGGCGGCCCGGGCGGCGACCACCACGGCGATCTCCTCGACGATCTTGGCGAGGGTCATCTTCTTCGCCGCGACCTCTTCGGAGATGATCGCGATGTTCGGCTGGGTCTGGAGCGCGCACTCCAGCGCGATGTGGGAGGCGGAGCGGCCCATCAGTTTGATGAAGTGCCAGTACTTCTTGGCGGAGTTGGCGTCACGGCCGATGTTGCCGATGAGTTCGCTGTAGACACGGCAGGCGGTGTCGAAGCCGAAGCTCGCTTCGATCCACTCGTTCTTGAGGTCGCCGTCGATGGTCTTCGGGCAGCCGATCACCTGGATCGGAATGTTGTTGCTCTTGAAGTATTCCGCGAGCATGCAGGCGTTGGTGTTGGAGTCGTCGCCGCCGATGATGACCAGAGCGCTGATGCCGAGCACTTCGCAGTTGCGGCGGGCCGCTTCGAACTGCTCATCGGTTTCGAGCTTGGTCCGGCCGGAACCGATCATGTCGAAGCCGCCGGTGTTGCGGTAGGCGTCGATCACGTCGGAGGTGAGCTCCATGTATTCGTCGCGGACCAGCCCGTCGGGCCCCTTGAGGAAGCCGTAGAGGCGGCAGTCCGGATGGATCGATTTCAGGCCGTCGAAGAGACCGGCGATGACGTTGTGGCCGCCGGGGGCCTGGCCGCCGGAGAGGATCACGCCGACGTTGATCGCCTTCCCGCCCTTCGCGTTGGGATCGGCTTCAAAGGTGAGCGCGGGGCTGCCGAAGGTGGTCTTGAAGATCTCGCGGATCTTCTCCACATCGGCGACGGCGGTGGTCGGGGCGCCTTCGATGACGCGGACCATGGCGCCGTGAGCCAGCGCGGGCGGGAGTTTCGGGGCATAGGCGGCACGCGCCTTCTGGAGGGGAGAGATCTGATTCATGGTGATTTCCTCGAATATTGAATTTGGTTTCACTCTACAGATACCTTGATATTTATAAAATAATCCCTCGCGCGGGATTTATCAAGCTGGAAATATCCGCTTTCGGCACTATATTCCAATACAGCAAGAGGAAAGGAGCCTGATGGGATGAAAGCGAGAACCCGATTGATTCTGGCGGCATTGCTGACCCTGCCTGCCGCCGCTCTCACCGGATGCCGGAGCACGGCGGAGACGGAGGCGGACGAAGAGCGCCCGCTGATCAGCGAAAAAGCCTACAGCGAGGCGTCGATTCTGGCGCAGACGATCGAATTTCTGCACGACAACTACGTGGAGTCCGACCAGGTCAGCTACGAGAAGCTGCTGACTTCGGCACTGCGGGGGATGGTGGCTGATCTCGATCCCTATTCCGGCTACGAGCCGCCGAAGGAGTTCTCCGCCAACGAGACGAGGCGGACCGGCGAACTGGTCGGCCTCGGCGTGGAGATCGTCAAACAGCCGAATGCGCCGCTGCTGGTGGTCAACGTCCTGCCCGGCTCTCCGGCGGCGGCCGCGGGGGTGCAGCCCGGGGACCGGCTGGTGGAGATCGACGGCAAGTTGACGCAGCGGCTCGATCTGGAGAGCTGTCTTGCACTCGCCCGGGGCGCGATTGGCAGCGTGGCCCATCTCAAGGTGGCCCGGGAGGGGGCGGAGGATCTGCTGAGTCTCGAGGTGAAGCGGGCGAAGGTGATCCGCCCCTCGGTGCCGCCGGATGCGGTGAAGAAGCTCGCCGGTTCGATCGGCTACATCCGCATTGAAAGTTTCAACGCCCATACCCCCGGGGAGTTCCGCACCGCGCTCGACCGGCTGAAGAAGGAGAAAATCCGCGCCCTCATCATCGATCTGCGCAACAATCCGGGCGGACTGGTCGGGGCGGCGGTGGAGCTTGCCTCGATCTTCCTGCCGGAGAAGAGCGTCATCATCCGCACCTCGCACCGGAAGGCGGCGCTGTCGCAGGAGATCCGGGCGAAGCGGGGGGAGGTGCAGGAGCTCGAACTGCCGGTGGTGATTCTGATCAACCCCTTCTCCGCCAGCAGTTCGGAGATCTTCGCCGGTTCCCTGCAGGACCATCGCCGCGCCCGGCTGGTCGGCATGAAGAGCTTCGGCAAGGGGACGCTGCTGCGGGTCATTCCGCTGCCGGACGGCGGGGCGCTCCGCTTCGCTTCCGGGCGCTACGTCACCCCCTCCGGACGGGTGATCGAGGGGCGCGGCCTCGAACCGGACCGGGTTTCAGCCCTGACGTTGAAACAGATCTTCACGCTCGCCGGACAGGCGCGAAAATATCCCGGCGTCATTGAGCCGAAACAGCCCGGCACCATTCGCGACACCCAGCTCGCCGATGCCGTCGCCCTGCTGACCGCCGATGCAGAGAAAAAAGCCGCGGAGGAGAAGAAGGCCGCGGAGGAGAAGAAAGCCGCGGAGGAGAAGAAGGCCGCCGAGGAGAAGAAAGCCGCGGAGGAGAAGAAAGCCGCCGAGGCGAAGAAAGCGGAACCCCCCGCTGTCTCCGCCCCCGTCGACCAGCCGGCCGGAGCGGCGAAGTAGGGTCACGGCTGTTCGAGGAGCGCTTCGAGTTCGCGGCGCTCTCCGGGCGAGTAGGCGCGGCGGTGGCGGTGCAGTTCCTCGCGAATCCGGGCACGGACCCTCTCTTCGGCCTCCGTGCCGGCGGCGGAGATGAACCAGCGGCGAAGCAGTTCCGCATATTCCGGGGCGGCGGAACGCCGGGGCGCGGCAAAACAGCGCTCCGCAACGGCGTCGGCCGCGCCGGGGTCGTCGCAGTTCTCCAGCTCCATCCGGAACCAGGCGAGCCAGGCGGCGGGCAGGTCGCAGTCGGGGCCGCCGAGCAGGCGCTGGAAGGCCTCGCGCGCTTCGTCGAACCGGTCCGCGCCGATCAGCCCGAGGATGGGGGAGAGCAGCGGCGCGGGCTTTTTCAGCCGCCGGACCGGGTAGAAGACGGCGTCGGCGAACCGTTCGGTCACTCCGGGCAGAAACGCCCCGGTGAGAAAGAGCCCGCTGAAGGTCCCCCAGGCCATAAATTCCATCCCGGCGGCGATGACGCCGAATCCGTTGCTCTGCCGGGTCATGTCGGCGAGGGCGCACATCGCCATGACGGTGGTGAAAAGGCCGCAGGCGCCGTAGACAAACCGTAGCATCGGAGCTCCTTTTCCGCCGTGCGCGGCTGTTCGTTGAAAAATTCCGGGAGATATGGTAAATTGCCGAAATGGTGCTATATTTAATAAATTAGGATTATAATGCCGGTTTTTCAAATCCATTATCAAGGAAATATCATGAGCAAGTATCGTTCGAACACCTGCGGAGAACTCCGCAAGGCCGACGTGGGTCGGCAGGTCCGGCTTTCCGGATGGATTCACAGCGTCCGCGACCACGGCGGCGTCATCTTCATCGACCTGCGCGACCACTACGGGATCACGCAGATCGTGATCGACCCGGAGTGCGCTTTCTACCAGGCGCTGGAGCGCTGGCGGGTGGAGACGGTGGTCCGGTTCGACGGCGTCGTCGTCGCCCGCAGCGAGAGCACGATCAACCCGAAGCTGGCCACCGGCGAAATCGAGGTCAAGGCGACCGACATGGAGGTGCTCGGCGAGGCGGAGGTGATTCCGTTCCAGATCGCCAAGGACGACGGCGCGCCGGAGGCGATGCGGCTCAAATACCGCTTCCTCGACCTCCGCCGCGAACAGCTGCACCGCAACATCATGCTGCGCAGCAAGGTGATCGCCGAAATGCGGCGCTACATGACCGCGCAGGGGTTCAACGAATTCCAGACGCCGATTCTGACCGCCAGCAGTCCGGAAGGCGCGCGCGACTATCTGGTGCCGTCGCGGCTGCATCCGGGCAAGTTCTACGCGCTGCCGCAGGCGCCGCAGCAGTTCAAACAGCTGCTGATGGTGGCCGGTTTCGACCGCTACTTCCAGATTGCGCCCTGCTTCCGCGACGAGGATGCGCGCGCCGACCGCAGTCCCGGCGAATTCTATCAGATGGACGTCGAGATGAGCTTCGTCGAGCAGGATGAGATCTTCGAGGTGATCGAAGGGCTGATCGCCGACATCTTCGAAAAGTTCTCCGAAAAGGAGTTCTCTCGTCCGCCGTTCGTGCGGATTCCCTACCGCGAGGCGATGCGCCGCTTCGGTTCGGACAAGCCGGACCTGCGCAACCCGCTCGAAATGATCGACGTCACCGAACTCTTCCGCAACTGCGGCTTCAAGGCGTTCGCCGGAGCGGTCGCCGCGGGCGGCGTGGTGCGGGCGATCCGGGCGCCGAAGGTCGCGGGCAAGCCGCGCAAGTTCTTCGACGACATGATCCGCTTCGCGCAGGAGAACGGCGCGAAGGGGATGGCCTACATCATCTGGACCGGGGAAGAGGAGAAGAGCCCGATCGTCAAGTTCCTCGACCGGCAGATCCTCGACGGCCTCAAGGCGGCGGGCGGCGTCGAAGACGGCGATGCGCTCTTCTTCCTCGCCGACGAGGAGAAGGCGGTGCAGAAGATCGGCGGAGCGGTGATTCCGGAACTCGGCCGCCAGCTCGGTCTCATCGACCCGAACGTGTTCAAATTCTGCTGGATCGTCGACTTCCCGATGTTCGAACTCGACGAGGAGACCGGCGCGACGATCTTCTCCCACAACCCCTTCTCGATGCCGCAGGGCGGCATGAAGGCGCTGGAGGAGCAGAATCCGCTCGACATCCTCGCCTATCAGTACGACATCGTCTGCAACGGCATCGAACTCTCCTCGGGCGCCATCCGGAACCATCAGCCCGAAGTGATGTACAAGGCGTTCGAGATCGCCGGCTACGACCGGAGCGTCGTCGACGAGAAGTTCGGCGGCATGATCAACGCCTTCAAGCTCGGTGCGCCGCCGCACGGCGGCATCGCCCCCGGCGTCGACCGCATGGTGATGCTGCTGGCCGATGAGCCGAACATCCGCGAAGTGATCGCGTTCCCGTTCAACCAGCAGGCGCAGGATCTGATGATGAACGCGCCCGCCGAGGTGACGCTCAAGCAGTTGCGCGAACTGCACATCGAGATCAAACTGCCGAAGAAGCAGGAGAAGCCGCAGAGCGCGGAAGCGCCGCGGAACTGAGGTGACGATGGGAGCGCTTGCCGACCGGATGCGCCGGGCGTTCTGCCTGCTGATCTGCGTCGCCGCGACCGCGGTGGCGGCGGAGTCGCCGCTGCTCAACTTCGTTCCGGCGGGCGCGGACTGCCTGGTGTTCGCCGACCTCGATCAGCTGCGGAACCGGACCGGATTCGACCGGATGGTGGAATCCAGTCCCGCCATGCAGGAGCTGCTCGATGACTTCGAGGCGCGCTACCGCGTCCGGCTCGACCACTGCTCCGAACTGCTCTGGGCCGGAGACGGGAGGCGGCTGCGCGGACTGCTGATCCGGACCAATCTGCCGGAGGCGCGGTTCCGCCAGGGGCTGCGTGACGGGGGAACCCGTTTCTCTTTGAAAAAATATGGCATGCGGGAGGTCCTTCTGGTGGAGGCCGGCAGTGCCATTGCGAAGGAGCAGTTGCGGCTCGCGCTCTGCTATCTGGATCCTGCCTCGGTCCTCGCGGCCGAAGAGCGCGGTCTGGAGCTCTTTTTTGCCGCTCTCCGGCCGGTGGCGTCCAGCCGCCGCGCCGCCTTCCGGGTGCCGGATGGCGCCCCGCTGCTGTGGGGATTCTGCAATTTGCGGGCGATGCTGTCGCCGGCGGGCAGGAAGATGGATCCGGTGGCCGGAGCCTTTTTCCGCAGCATCCGCCAGCTGACGGCCGATGTGCAGCTCGCGTCCGGCGGCGGCTGGAGTCTCCGGATGAACGCCGCGTGCGATGACGCCAAATCGGCCTCGATGCTCGCCGCCGCTCTGCCCGGATATCTGGCGATGGGGGCGGGGCTCTTTTTCGCCGGGTATCCTCAGCTGGCCTCCGATGTGATCGCCGCGTTCCGGGCCCGGGCGCAGGGGAATTCCGTCGTGGCGGAGCTCCGGGTGGACGGTGCGCTGGCGGGTCGGCTCGGAGCGTTTCTGCGCAGTGAAGCCGCCCGGCGGATCATTCCGCCCGATCCGGTTCCCCCCGATCTTCAGCAGCGCCGGGCGAAGTGATGGCGGCCGCGAAGCGCAGCACAGAGTGGTGGAAGAGAATTCCGGCCGGATACCCGGTGCGGTTTCTGGCGCTCATGATGCTCGCCGTCGTGGTGGTCGCCTACTGCCGGCAGGAGGATCTCCGCGACTGGATGGTGGACGACACACGGTTCGCCGCGGAAATCCGCGAAGCCGCGCAGAAACATGGCGTGGACTCCTCGCTGGTGCGAGCCGTGGTGTTTCAGGAGAGCCGGTTCGACCCCTTCGCCCGCGGGAGCAAGGGCGAGGTGGGGCTGATGCAGGTTCTGCCGCGGGGTGCGGTCGCCGACTGGGCGCGCGTCAACCGCAGACCGGTTCCCGCCCGCTCCGCGCTGACCGATCCCCGGCTCAACCTTGAGATCGGCTGCTGGTATCTGGCCCGCGGCCTGCGCCGGTGGCGGAAATACACACACGGCGCCGAACTGGCCCTGGCCGGATACAACGCCGGCGAGAGCCGGGCGGACCGGTGGAAGCCTGAGGAGCTCGACGGGGAAGTGATTCCGCGAATTACCATTGCCAGCACCCGGCATTATGTGAGCCGGATTATGAAACGATATCGCAGTTATCAGGAGAAGAGACCGTGAGACGACAGATGTTCCGGTGGCTGTTGCCGGTGCTGCTGCTCTGCGGCGGTGTTTCCGGTGCGCCGCTTTCACCGGAGGAGGGCGGCCCCTCGCCGGACGCCGTCTGGAGAAACGACTTCAGCGATCCGGAAAATCTCGGGAAGGAGTGGAAGTTCGACGGCTCGCGCTTCATGGTTCCCCGGACGAATTTCCGCATCGCCGAAGAGGCGAGCGCGGTCAACGGCCGGGTCATGGTGGTGGAGGCGAAGCGTTCCACCGGGGTGATGCTGGCGGCGCCGTCGCCGGTCGATCTGGAACGGTATCCGGTCATGCGCTGGCGGTGGCGGGTGATTCGCCCGGTGCGCCTTGCTCCGGAGGCGGAGGAGGTGGACGATCAGGCGGTGGTGCTCTACTTCGGCGACGGCACGTTGATCCGGCAGAAGAGCGTCGGCTACCGCTGGGAGTGCAATACGCCGATCGGCAGCTCCGCGCTGCTCAAGTATGCCGCGGGGATGATGACGGTGAAGGCGTTCTGCGTGCGGAACCGCACCTCTCCGGTGGGCGAATGGATCACGGAGGAGCGCGACGTGGTGGCCGACTTCCGGGCGGCGTACGGGCGGAATCCCAACCGCTACTTCATCATCAGCGTCGGAGCGAACAGCCAGTATTCCGATTCGGATACGCGAGCGGAAATTGATTTTATCGAATTTGTCCCCCGCCGGAAGCCGCCGGAGGGCGGCGACGGCGCGAAATAGGTTCGGCCGCGGCGCGTCGGGAAGGGCGGAGTGTGGCGCAAAACCGGCGTCCGGCGGCGGGAAAGGAGGCCCCGATGGCGAAAAAATGGAATAATTTGCGCTTTTTTAAGGATTTACACTTGCTAAATCGGAAAAATGCGATTATTTTAAGTACTCTCATGGTGTGTGCCCTCGGGGGCACATGTGCCTATGGGAGCGGTCCGGACGGAGGTACGGGCCCCGGAGTGACGGTCACGATCAAGCCGACGGATGCTCATCGGCTGCGGGAGTTGAACCGGTTGCGCGGGGAGCTGGCCGCCGCGGCCGAAACGGTCAGGCGCCTGGAGCTCGAAAACGAGTCGTTGCGAGAGAGCCGGGCGGATCTGCGGGCCGAGTTGATTGAAATAAAAGAAAAATTCAACAGGCAGAATGAGAGTTTGCGCCAACTGCGGCTGTGGCTGGCCGGCGTCCCGGCGGAGGGGACAGTGCGAAAAACCGGTCGGCGGGAAGAACAGCTCGTCGGAGTGCTGGCGGAACTCTCAAAAAGCGGTGGCGAGCTCGCCCTCGACGCTGTGACATTCTGCGACCTTGTGCGTGCTCTCCTGCGTGAAGTGCCGATCGGGAAGGTGCGGCAGGCGGAGATCCGGCTCAAGCTGGACTCCCTCGCCCGGAGTGCGCGAAGGTTCATCGCCCTGACGGGGCCGGAAACGGCTGCGGAAAACGGGGCCGACCCGCTGCGAACGTGTCGGATCCTGGCAGTCGATTCGGAACTGTCGATTGTGGTGCTGTCGGTAGGTTCGGCGAAAGGCGTTTTCACCGGAATGATCTACCGGGTCGGGAAGGACAGACCGGTTCAGCTCAGAGTGGTCGCGGTGCGGCCATACGTCGCGGCGGCTGAAGTGGTCAAAGGCAGCATCGGCGACCTTGCTCCGGGGATGGAGGCCGTGGCGGGAGAAACCAGAGATGCCGCGGGAGCGTTGAGCTCCGCGGTCTCGAACAAGAAACAACAGGAATAAAGAAGCCAGACTATGGAAGTTAGAGCTTTGACAAGGAATGTGCGGATATCGCCGGAGAAGGCGCGTCATCTTTCGCGTCTGATTCAGGGCAAGTCCGCAGTCGAAGCGCTTGCGATCGTCGACCTGAGCCCCCGCAAGGCGGCCGGTCTTCTGGGCGACACGCTGCGCTCCGCCGTGGCCAATGCTGAAAACAACTGCGACCTGAACCGGAAGGAGCTCGTGGTGAAGGCCGCGCTGGTCAGCCCCGGTCCGATCATCAAGCGTTTTCGTGCGAAGGCCCGCGGTTCGGCCGGCCGGATCCGCAAGCGGACCAGCCATCTGGAAGTTATTTTGACGGATATGAACTAGAATAGGGGATTGAATCGTGGGACAGAAAGTTAATCCGATCGGATTGAGAACGGCTCTGACCAAGAATTGGGAATCCCGCTGGTTTGCCGACAAGAAGACGCATGGCCGGACGCTGTTCGGTGAGTGGCTCCATGAGGACCTTGCGATCCGCAAGTTCATCAAGGAGAAGTTTGCGCAGGCGGCGATTGCCCGGATTCAGATTGAGCGTTTTGCGAATCGCGTGCGTGTGACCATTTTTTCGGCCCGTCCCGGCGTGCTGATCGGCAAGAAGGGTGCCGAGCTTGACTCGCTCAAGTCGGACATTGCCAAGCTGGCCGCGGGCAAAGAGGTGTTCATTGAGATCGCGGAGATCCGCCGTGCCGAAACCAACGCCCAGCTGGTGGCGGAGAACATCGCCCAGCAGCTGGAGCGCCGCATCGGCTTCCGCCGTGCGATGAAGCGTGCCATCCAGACTGCGATGGATATGGGCGCCGACGGGATCAAGATCAACTGCGCCGGCCGTCTGGGCGGTGCTGAGCTTGCTCGTGAAGAACAGTACAAGGAAGGCCGTGTGCCGCTGCATACGCTGAAGGCGAACATCGACTACGGATTCACGGAAGCGAGCACGACGGCCGGTAAGATCGGCGTCAAGGTTTGGATTTGTCACAAAGACTCTACGGAGGAACAAGATTATGCCGTTAATGCCAAAAAGAGTAAAGTACAGAAAGGTTCAGCGCGGAAGTAACGCCGGACTTGCCACTTCCAACAACAAGCTGGATTTCGGCGATTACGCGTTGCAGGCGCTGACCCGCGGGTACGTTACCAATAATCAGATTGAAGCCGCCCGTGTTGCGATCAACCGTCATCTGAAGCGTCGCGGCAAGGTGTGGATCCGTATGTTCCCCTTCCGCTCCTTCACCAAGAAGCCGTTGGAAGTCCGTATGGGCAAGGGAAAGGGCGCGGTCGAAGGCTGGGTTGCTCCGGTGCTTCCGGGCCGTGTGCTTTTCGAGGTTTCCGGGTGCAGCGAAGCGGTTGCGAAGGAAGCCATGAGTCGTGCTGCGAACAAGCTCTGCTTGCGCTGCAAGTTCCTGTCGCGGGAAGGGTGATGCGATGAAGACGAAGGAAATCCGTGAATTGACCGATGCCGAGCTGGTGACCAAGGTTGCCGATCTGCAGCGTGAGAAGTTGAACCTCAAGATTCAGTCCCGTACCGGCCAGCTCGAGAAGACCGCCAGGGTCCGTGAGATCCGTCGCGATATCGCGCGTCTCTACACCGAGCAGACTGCCCGGGCCGCCAAAGCCGAGGTGAAGTGATGAGTGAAGCGAAAGTTGAAGTCCGGGGACACCGGAAGGAACGTGTCGGCGTGGTTGTGAGCAACGTCCAGGACAAGACCATCGTGGTCAAGGTGGACCGTCGCACGCCGCATCCGTTGTATCAGAAGATCGTCAAGGTCAGTAAGAAGTTCACCGCTCACGACGAGAACAACGAGGCGAAGAAGGGCGATTTCGTCCGGATCGTCGAGACCCGTCCGCTGAGCCGCACGAAGCGCTGGCGGCTGATTGAGATCATCCGCCCGGCGGTGCAGGAATAAGACCTTCAGGAGAATTGAATCATGATTCAGATGCAGAGTATTCTGGAGGTTGCCGACAATTCCGGAGCCAAGAAGGTGCTGACCATCACGGTTCTGGGGCAGGGCAAGAAGATTGCGCACGTTGGCGACATCATCAGCTGCGCCGTGGAGGAAGCGATTCCGGACGGTTCGGTGAAGAAGGGCCAGGTTGTGAAGGCGGTGGTGGTCCGCACGGCGGCGAAGATTCGTCGTCCGGACGGGTCCTACCTGCGGTTCGACGACAACGCCGCAGTGCTCATCGACAAGGACAAGAACCCGATCGGGACCCGTATTTTCGGACCCGTGGCGCGTGAATTGCGCGAGAAGGACTTCATGAAGATCATCTCGCTGGCGCCGGAGGTGCTGTAATTATGAAATACCATGTCAAAAAAGGCGATAAGGTGCTGGTGAACTCCGGCAACTACAAGGGCGAGGAGGCCACCATCAAGGCGGTCATCACCAAGAATGACCGGGTGGTTCTCGAGTTCACGTCGAAGAAAGATCGCGCGATCGGCAAGCGGACGATCAAAAAGAGCAGGCTCAATCCGAACGGCGGACTGATCGAGCGTTCGGTATCGGTGCATGTTTCGAACGTCACTCCCGTTGCCGCGGAAAAGACGGAGTAAAGTAAAATGCCTGATATGAAGAAAAAATATATGGACGAAGTCCGCGGGACGCTCCAGGCCAAGCTCGGCCTCAAGAACGTCATGCAGATTCCGAAGCTGGAGAAGATCGTGGTCTCCACCGGCATCGGGACCAGCGCGGAACGCGATGCTTTCACCGAGGCGAAGAAGCACCTCGGCGCCATGACCGGTCAGCAGCCGGTGATCACCAAGGCGCGCAAGAACGTCTCGAACTTCAAGCTGCGCGTCGGCATGCCGGTCGGTGTGATGGTGACGCTGCGGGGCAGCCGGATGTATGAATTCCTCGACCGCTTCGTGCACAACGCGCTGCCGCGCGTGCGTGACTTCCGCGGTATTCCGAAGAACGGTTTCGACGGTGTGGGCAACTACAACCTCGGAATCAGCGACGTGTCGGTCTTCACCGAAGTCGACGCCGACAAGCTCAAGTATCCGCTCGGGGTAAACATCACGATTGTGACGACCGCGAAGGATGACGAGTCGGCCCGTGAACTTCTGAAGATGATGGAAGTTCCGTTCGAGGATTAAGGAAAGGGATTGCATCATGGCAAAACTCAGTTTGATAGTGAAGGCCGAGCGCGGCAGCAAGTTCCCGGTGCGCAACTACACCCGGTGCAAGGCCTGCGGCCGTCCGCGTGCGTATATCGGCAAGTTCCAGCTCTGCCGTATCTGTTTCCGTGAACTGGCCTCGAAGGGTCAGATCCCGGGTGTGACCAAGGCCAGCTGGTAAGAAAGGAAGCAGGAAAAAAATGAGTATGCAAGATCCGATTGCCGATATGCTTACCCGTATCCGCAACGCGGGTGCGGCGGGCCTGAAAGAGGTCGCCATGCCCAGTTCGCGTGAGAAGGCGGCGATTGCCGCGGTTCTCAAGACCGAAGGGTATGTGAAGGATTTCGCGGTGGCCGAAGACGGTGCCAAGCGTCGGCTGGTCATTGAGCTCAAGTATGTTGGCGGCAAGCCGGTGATCGAAGGGCTCGAGCGCGTGAGCAAGCCCTCCTGCCGGGTGCACTGCGGCAGCCGGGAGATTCCCCGGGTTCGCAACGGTCTGGGCACGGTGGTGCTGACCACGCCGAGGGGGATCATGAGCGGTCGTCAGGCGGCGAAGGAAAACGTCGGCGGCGAAATTCTCTGCTACGTCTGGTAACACTAAGAGTTAGGAACGATTCAATATGTCTCGTATAGGCAAAAAACCGATCGACATTCCTTCCGGCGTGAAGGTTTCTGTCGAGGGGGCCGAAGTGAAGGTGGAGGGCAAGGGCACGCTTGCGATGCCGCTTCCGCCGCACGTGTCGGTTGAAGTCAAGGACGGCAAGGTGTATGTCCAGCAGGCCTCTGACGACCGTCGCGCGAATGCGATGCACGGATTGACCCGGAGCCTGATCCAGAACATGGTGACGGGAGTCACGACTGGATTCCGGAAGGAGCTGGCGATTGTCGGTGTTGGTTACAAGGCGCAGCTGGCCGGTTCGAAACTGACGCTGTCGCTGGGATTTTCGCATCCGATTGTGTTCGAAGTTCCGCAGGGTGTGAAGCTCACGGTCACTCCGGACAACAAGATGGTCATCGAGGGCAGCGACAAGCAGCTGGTCGGTGAAACCGCAGCCCGGATCCGCCGGTTCCGTCCGCCGGAACCCTACAAGGGCAAGGGCATTCGTTATGTTGACGAGCGCATCGTCCTCAAGGAAGGCAAGTCCGTGGGTTAATCCCGGGGAGCTTAAGGAGCTGATAAAATGGCTGTTATCAATCGGAAAGCACAACGTGTGCGCCGCCACATCCGGATTCGCAAGAAGGTTTCCGGCACGGCTGAGCGCCCGAGATTCTGCGTCAGTGTCACGACCAATCACATCTACTGTCAGTTTATCGATGATGTGAGCGGACGCACGCTGGCGAGCACTTCGAGCCTGGATGCGAAATTCAAGGCCGAAAACGCCCGTCCGAACATGGCGGGAGCGGCGCTGCTGGGGAAACTCGCGGCGGAGGCGGCTAAGGCGGTCAATGTTACGGAAGTGGTCTTCGACCGGTCTGGCTACAAGTACCACGGCCGCGTGAAGGCGATCGCCGAGGCGGCCCGCGAAAACGGACTCAAGTTCTAAGGGAGCGATCCATGGCTAAACGTGAAAATTTCAATGAGCCGGTGCAGAGCGAATTTGACGAGAACGTCATTTCGATCAACCGGAGTGCCAAGGTGGTCAAGGGCGGCAAGAACTTCAGTTTCGGCGCCCTGGTTGTGGTCGGCGACCACAACGGCCGGGTCGGTTACGGCTACGGCAAGGCCAATGAAGTCTCCGACGCCATTCGCAAGGGCGGTGAGGCGGCCCGCCGGAATCTGATGAAGGTTCCGATGCACGGGGATACGCTTCCGCACGAGATCGAGGTGAAATTCGGCGGGGCGCGGGTTCTGCTGCGTCCGGCCAGTTCCGGTACCGGTCTGATCGCCGGCGGTGCGGTTCGTGCGATTCTCGAGCTTGCCGGCGTCAAGGACGTGCTGGCGAAGTCGCTCGGCGCGGCCAATGCCGCCAACGTGGCGAAGGCGACCTTCAAGGCGCTTTCGCAGCTCTCGACCCGCGAAGAGGTCTATGAGCGCCGCGGACTTGAACTGCCGAAGGCTGCTCCGGCTGCGGAAAACAACTAATCAACGAATGGGAATACCTGGATTATGAAACTGCATGAACTCAGTCCGAACCCCGGTTCCCGGCAGCGGCGCAAGCGCGTCGGGCGCGGGGACAGCTCCGGCCTCGGCAAGACCGCCGGACGCGGAGAGAAGGGGCAGAAGTCCCGTACCGGTTCGAAGATCCGTCCCTTCTTCGAGGGCGGTCAGATTCCGCTGTTCCGGCGTCTGCCGAAGCGCGGCTTCAATCAGCCGAACCACATCGAGTACGCGCTGGTCAACCTGAATATTCTGGAAGACAACTTCGCGGCGGGCGACGTGGTGGATGCCGAGTCGCTCCGCGCCAAAAAGCTGCTCGGCAAGGCCGAGAAGATGATTAAAATTCTCGCCAACGGCGAACTGACCAAGGCGCTGACGGTCAAGGCGGAGAAGTTCTCTGCCGCGGCCCAGGCCAAGATCGAAGCCGCCGGCGGGAAAGTCGAAGTGGTCGAGTAACACCGGGAGAAACGGGTAGAAAATGTTGACGGCATTTCTGAATACGCTGAAAGTCAAGGAGCTGCGCAATCGCCTGCTCTTCACGGCACTCATTATCGTGCTGGTGCGGTTTGCGAGCAACATCCCGTGCCCCGGAGTGGATCCGGCGGCGCTGGAGAAATTCATCACTGAAGTTACCGCCAACAGTTCCGGTGGGTTCATGGCACTGATCGACCTCTTTTCGGGCGGTGCGCTCGCGCACTTCGCCCTGGGAGCGCTGGGGATCATGCCGTACATCACCGCCTCAATCATCATTCAGCTTCTGGTCCCCGTGCTGCCCCAGCTCGAGAAGATGCAGCGCGAAGGTGAGACGGGGCGCCAGAAGATCAGTCAGTACACCCGTTATCTGACGATTATTGTCTGTATTGTTCAGGGGGCGATGGTGGCGGTTGCGATGGTCAATCCGAGCAAGCTCGGGCTGCCCAATCCGAGTGAACCGCTCTTCATCGGCTCCAAAGCCGTGTTCATTCCGATCACGGTGCTGGTGATCACCTGCACGACGATGGTTTTCACCTGGCTCGGCGAGCAGATCACCGAGCGGGGCATCGGCAACGGTGTCTCGCTGATCATCACGATCAACATTGTCTCGCGGCTGCCGCATTCGGTGATTGAACTCATCGACATGGCGATCAAGGGGCAGACGCCGGATGGCGGAACCTTCCGTCCGGTCCAGCTGCTGCTGCTGCTCGCCGTGTTCTGCGGTGTGACCGCGGCGACGATCCTGCTTTCGCAGGGATACCGCCGGGTGCCGATTCAGATGGTCCGCAAGACGGTCGGCAAGCAGATGATGGGCGGCTCGACCTACATGCCGCTCAAGGTCAACTTCGCCAACGTCATGCCGATCATCTTCGCCGGTGCGCTGCTGATGCTGCCGGAATACTTCTTCCAGTACATGGCTGCGCGAGGCGACGCGAGTTCGATCTGGCTGAAGCTGGCGATGTTCTTCCGGCAGGATGGTGCGGGCTATATGGTCACCTACGGTCTGCTGATTCTGGCTTTCAGCTTCTTCTGGGTGGCGAACCAGTTCAATCCGATTCAGATCGCCGACAATCTCAAGAAGGAGGGGGCCTACATCCCCGGCATCAGCCCCGGCCAGCCGACGGCTGACTTCCTCGACACGGCGATGACCCGGGTGACGGCAGGCGGCGCGGTCTTTCTGATGGCGCTGGCGCTCTTCCCGATGTTCCTCTACAACAGCTTCCGGATTCCGTTCATGGTGGCCCAGTTCTTCGGCGGCACCAGTCTGCTGATCATGGTCGGCGTGGTGCTCGATACCATGAGCCAGCTGGAGTCTCATCTGACCATGCGTCATTACGAGGGATTTCTCAAGAGCGGACGGCTGCGCAGCCGCAGCGGCAACTGACGCGCCGTTGGCCTTTGTTCGAACTGTCGGACCGGTCCGACTGGGCGTCCAGTCGAAACCGGTCCTTTTTTTCATTGGACGAATGTTATGAGCAATGTGATTGCAATCGACGGTCCGGCGGCGTCCGGCAAGAGCACGATTGCGAAGCGGCTTGCCGAGCGGTTTCGCATCGCCTATGTGAACACCGGGAGTCTCTACCGGGCGGTGGCGCTGGCCGCGATGCGCGCGGGGGAGAAGCTCGATTCTCTGACTCCCGCGTTTCTTTCCACGTTGAAACTGGAGTACTGCCGGGACGATTCCGGGCAGTATGAGCTGAAACTGAACGGGGAGTTCCCCGGCGCCGCCCTCCGCGCTCCCGAGATTGCCGACGGGGCGAGTCTGGTGGCGACTCAGCCGGCGGTGCGGAATTACCTGCTGGAGGTCCAGCGTTCCTTCGCCGGAGCGCAGAGGATCGTCATGGAGGGGCGGGATATTGGAACGGTGATCTTTCCCGATGCGGAATTTAAATTTTTTGTGACCGCCACTCCGGAGGAGCGGGCGCGTCGTCGCCTCGCGCAGACCGGAGAGGTCGCCGACGGCGCGACGCTGGCGGAGGTGGCGCGGGCCATCGCGGAACGGGACCGGCAGGACTCCACCCGCGCGGTGGCTCCGCTGCGCCCGGCGCCGGATGCGGAAGTGATCGATACCACCGGCCTGACGATCGATGAAAACGTCGACCGGATTGCCGCGAAAATTGAAGCGAAAAGCAGGAGATGAGGGAACATGTATCACGAGATGCAATATCGGGTGCCCTACGCGGATACCGACCAGATGGGCGTGGTGTATTACGCGAATTACCTGGAATATTTTGAACGCAGCCGCACGGAAATGCTCCGTTCGGTCGGACTGCCCTACAGCGAGCTGGAGAAGCAGAACATCTTCCTGCCGGTTTCAGAGGCCCACTGCCGGTATCTTGCGCCGGCGCGTTACGATGATCTGCTGACCTTCCGTTCCCGGGTCATCGAGATCAAGGGGGTGCGCATGCGGGTGGAATCCGAGGTGCGGCGCGGCGATGAGCTGCTGGTGTCCGGGTATGTGGTTCTGGTCTGCGTCAACGCCGACCGCAAGGTGGTGCGCATGAGCCGGAGTCTGATCGATGCCTGTCAATGTTTTCTTGAAGCTCCGGAGAGTGTGAAATGAGTGAATATATCGATTTTTCTCTGCTGTACCCCATGAAGTTCGCCCCGATCTATCAGGCGCGGATGTGGGGTGGAACCCAGATGAGTGAAGTGCTCGGCCGCGAAGTTCCTGCGTCGGAGGATCCGATCGGGGAGTCGTGGGAGCTGGTGGACCGCCCCGACGAACAGAGTGTTCTGCTCAACGGCGCGCTGGCCGGTCGGACGTTGCACGAACTGCTCACGCACTACGGCCGCGAACTGGTCGGCCGGAAGGCGAAATCGGTGGAGCGTTTCCCGCTGCTGGTCAAGTTGATTGACGCGGGAGACCGGCTGTCGCTGCAGGTCCATCCGGACGAGGCGGCCTGCCGGGAGATCGGTAACGGCGCCGAACCGAAGACCGAAATGTGGTACATCATCGCCGCCCGCAAAGGGGCGCAGATCCTCGCGGGGCTTTCCGGCCGCGCGACCCGTCAGCAGCTGGTGAGCCGGCTCGATTCCCCGGACGTGGAAAATCTGCTCCAGGTCTATCCGTCGCAACCGGGCGACGCCTACTTCATCACCTCCGGAACGCTTCACGCGATCGGCGGCGGCAACCTGATTCTGGAGATTCAGCAGAACAGCGACACCACCTACCGGGTGAGCGACTGGGGGCGGGTCGATGCGCACGGCAAGCCGCGGCAGCTGCATATCGCGGAGGGGGTGCGCTCGATCAACTTCATGAACCGCACTTCGCCCCGCATCGCCGGAGTCTCCGGCACCGCCGGTCACAACCGGAAGTTCGACGTGGTCTCGCTCTGCCCGTTCTTCGCGGTCAGCGATCTGCGTCTGGTCGGCATCTGGAACGACGACACGGCGCCCTCCGGGAGTTTCCACCTGATCAGTGCGATCAACGCCCCGGTCCGGATCGGCCGCTCCGATGAGCCGGAGCAGATGGTCGAAGCCGCCGCCGGTGAGACGGTGCTGGTGCCGGCCTGCTATGGCGCTTACGTGGTCGAACCGCTCTCCTCCGGTGAAACCCGGGTGGTCAAGACGACGCTCTAATCAACACTGCTGAACCACGGATTTTACGATGAGCTATCAATTTATCACCGATCTTGAGAATGATCTGCGGAAGCGGTTCCCGAAGTATCCGGCGGAACCGACTCTCACGCCGGACCGCTGCCCGGCCGGAATGAAGGGGGATTTCGCACTGAACTGTTTCCGTCTGGCCCGTTTCTGCGGCGGTCCCGCCGCGGCGGCGGAGGCGGTCGCCGGATATCTGAAAACCCATGCGGATGTGGAATCCGTGGAGGTGGTCAAGGCGTTCGTCAACGTCACGCTGCGCCCCGCCGCGCTCTGCCGCGATTCGGTGGCGAATGTCGGCGCACTGCTCGATTCCGCCCGGCTGGAAGAGGGCGCCCGGCGGCGCATTCTCATCGAATACTCCGCGCCGAACACCAACAAGCCGCAACATCTCGGCCACGTGCGCAACAACACGCTCGGCATGTCGCTCGCCTCGCTGCTCAAGCGGGTCGGTCACGACGTCATCGAGATCAACCTGGTCAACGACCGCGGCATTCACATCTGCAAGTCGATGATCGCCTACGAGCGGTTCGGCAACGGCTGCACGCCGGAGTCGACCGGGATGAAGGGCGATCACCTGGTCGGCAAGTTCTACGTCGACTACAACCGGGCGCTGTCGGAGGAGATCAAACAGCTCCGCGCCTCCGATCCTTCGACGGAGGGAAAGAGCGACGAAGAGCTGTTTCTCGCAACCGAGCTCGGCCGCGCCACCCAGAAGATGCTGCAGCAGTGGGAGGCCGGGGATCCCGAGGTGCGCGCCCTCTGGAAAAAGATGAATTCGTGGGTGTTCGCCGGTTTCGCCGAGACCTACAAACGCATGGGGATCCATTTCGACCACACCTATCTGGAGAGCGAAACCTACCTGCTCGGCAAGGACATCGTCGCCGCCGGGCTGGAGAAGGGGGTGTTCGAAAAGCGCGAGGACGGCGCGGTCATCTGCGACCTCGGCAAGCTGGGGCGCAAGGTGGTGCTCCGCAGTGACGGCACCAGCGTCTACATCACGCAGGATATGGGGACCACTCTGCGCAAATATGAGGATTACCACCCCGAATCGATGATCTGGGTGGTGGGCGACGAGCAGAATCTCCACTTCCAGATGCTCTTTGAAATCATGAAGCGGCTCGGATATCCGTGGGCGGATCAGCTCTACCATCTCTCCTACGGCATGGTCAACCTGCCGAGCGGGAAGATGAAGAGCCGCGAAGGCACCGTGGTGGATGCCGACGATCTCTTCGACGAGATGGCGCGTCTCGCCGCGGATGCGTGCCGGGAGCGGGGCGGCGAAGCGCTCAGCGAAACGGAGCTGGCCGAACGCAGCGAAATCATCGGGCTCGGCGCGCTGAAGTTCATGCTGCTGAAATTCAATCCGAAGACGACGATTCTCTTCGATCCTGCCGCGTCGCTGAAGTTCGAAGGGGACACCGGGCCGTACATCCAGTACGCCGCCGCGCGGATTCACTCGATCGAACGGAAGGCGCGGGAGCGGAAGATCGATTTCGACGCCGCGTCGGCCGACTGGTCGCTGCTCGGCCACGAGGCGGAGAAGGCGCTGGCGGTGACCGCCGGCTTCTATCCTGCGGTGTTGCGGACCGCCGCCGAACGGCGCGACTGTTCGGGGCTGGCGGAGTATCTGCTTGAATTGGCGAAGGCGTTCAACCGCTTCTACCGGGAGTGCCCGGTGCTGGCCGCCGAGAGCGAATCGCTGGTCGCCGCCCGGCTGGCGATGGCCGACGCGGTGCGCGCCATTCTCACCGACGGACTCAATACGTTGACGATCCGGGTGCCGGAGGCGATGTAACCGCGCCCCGGTTCCGGTGGAAGGCGATGGTGCGGCGGAGCGCTTCGCGCAGCGGCACGGCGGCGGCGAGCCCGAGTTCCTCCCGGGCCCGGGTGACGTCCGGCACATAGCGCGGCGCGGGGCCGTCGCTCCGCTTTCCCCGGATCTCCACATGCGGAACCGGCTCGAAGCAGGAGGCGGTCAAATCCGCCGCTTCGGCGATCGAAAAACTCTCCGGCGAACCGACGTTGTACGGACGGCCGGAGACTCCCTGAAACAGAATTGTCCAGAGCCACTCCGCCAGCTCCCCGGCGTAGAGCCACGAGCGGAAGGGGCGGCCGTCTCCCTGCACCACGATCGGGCCGCCCCGGAGGCCGTCGCGGAGAAAGTTGCCGATGGCGAAGTGGATTCCGAGGTTGAGATAGGGGCCGACAAAGGCGAAACAGCGCGGCAGCAGGACGGGGAGTCCGGAGGCGATGCAGAGCTGTTCGGCTTCGAGTTTGCCGCGCCCGTAAGCGGTGACCGGATGGCAGGGGAAGTTCTCCGGAATCCCTTCCAGCTCCGGCGGCTGGACACCGTAGACCGCGCCGGAACTGGTGAAGAGAAACCGCTCCGCCTGTGCCGTTTCCGCGAACGCAAGCATTCGCCGGGTGCCGGAGACGATGACGTCGTACATCTCCTCCGGCTGTTCGGCGAGCAGTTTCGCACTTGCGTCGGTGGCGGCGTGGATCACCAGATCGAAGGTGCCGGGCGGAAAGGGAAAGCTCCGGACATCCCCCGCGATGAACCGGAGGTTCCGCCAGTGATCGAACTCCGGACAGGCGGCGAGGAACCGTTTCGGGTCGCGCGAAAGCACCGTCACTTCCGCCTCCGCTCCGGAGGCGCGCAGCGTGGCGAGCAGCCATTTGCCGAAGAAGCCGGTGCCGCCGGAGAGAAAGAGCCGTTTGCCATCCAGCCGCTCGCGGAACTCTGACGTGTCACATCTCATGGGAGTCCACCGGTGGAATCAGCATGTTGCGCCGGAACTCCTCCCGCGGGAGGAAGGGGGCGAGATCTTCGAGCGGGCAGGAGACCATGGAGCCGTCCGGAAGCAGTTTTGAGGCAGCCTTGGGGCCGAGCTGCTCGAGCGGGTCGGTCAGCACCTCGCAGAAGACCGGGCCCGCCATCGCCAGAATTTCCGGTACGAGCTGTTCGGCTTCGCGGTTGTTGCACAGCCGGAACGTGGGCCAGCCGTACGCCGCCGCGAGCCGGCAGAGGTCGGGGAGCACGACGCCGGAACCGGGGTCGGAACCGATTCTTTCGCCACCGAAAAAGGCGTTCTGGGTCAGCTTGATGGAGAGGTATCCATCGTTGTTGTAGACGAAAAGCTTCAGCGGAAGCCGGAGGTTGAGAACCGTCTGGAGCTCCTGAAGATTCATCTGAATGCTGCCGTCGCCGGTGAGGCAGATGACGTTGCGGCCGCCTCCGGCGAGCGCCGCCCCGATGGCCGCGGGGAGCCCGTACCCCATCGATGCACAGCCGACGTTGGCGAACATGCGCATCCCCGGTTTGAGCGGCATGACCTGAAAGGTGCTGGTGTAGGCGGTGCCGTTGCCGGTGACGATGATCTCATCTCCGCGACAGGCATTGCCGATGATCTCCGGCAGGACGTAGCTGGAGACCCGGTCGGTCCGGGCACGGTGCTCAGGGAGGACGACCGGATAGTCGCGCCGGACGCGCCGGCAGTAGGCGAGCCACTCCTCGTTCGGCGGCAGTTCCGGAAGTTCCGCCGCAAGCGAGGTGAGAAACTCCCCGGCGTCGGCCGGAATGGCGCAGTCGACCCGGAAGGTCGGTTTCGCCATCTCCGCCGGATCGGCGTCGACCATCACCCGGTACGCTTCGCGGGCGAGCTCCTTCCAGTCGTATCCGATGATCCGGAGGCTCATCCGGGTGCCGATGACCAGCAGAAGATCGGCGTTCTGCAGAATGAAGTTGGCGCCCCGCTCCCCGAGAATGCCGGGGCGGCCGAAGAAGACCGGGGAGTCCGACGGCAGAAGATCGATTCCGGAGAGGGTGGTCAGCACGGGAACATGCAGTTGTGCCATGAGCTTGCGGAACTTTTCGCGCGCTCCGGCGAGCGTCACTCCGTTCCCGGCGACGATGACCGGACGGCGGGCCGTCCGGAGCCGTTCGACCGCCTCCCGGAGCAGGGCATGATCCGGTGCCTGTCTTGCCGGGACGGGCTCCGCTCCCGGCCGGAGGGTGTCCGGCAGTTCCGCCGCCTGAATGTCCAGCGGCACGTCGATCCAGACCGGTCCCGGACGGCCCGAGCGGCACTCCTCCCAGGCCCGGTCCAGAACCGGAACGATCTCCTCCGGCCGGCGGACCATCACCGCGTATTTGGTGAGCGGGCGGACGATGTCGATGATGTTGATCTCCTGATCGCCGAGCTGGCGCAGGTGGATTCCGGGCGCCGCTTCGATCGTGGTGGCGCGCTTCACCTGCCCGGAGATCACCAGCATCGGGATGGAGTCGACCCACGCGCCCAGCACTCCGGTCAGCGCATTGGTGCCGCCGGGGCCGGTGGTGACGCTGACGATCCCGGGTGAGCCGGCGATTCTGGCGTACCCTTCGGCCGCCATGGCACAGGCCTGTTCATGCAGACAGCAGATGTAGCGGAGGCGTTTCTCCCGGCGCAGCGCGTCGTTGAGGTGCATCGCGCCGCCGCCGGTGACCAGAAAGACGTGCTTTGCACCGCGGTCGGCCAGAGTGCGGAAAATGTAATCGGCAACTCTCATCGTTCCTCACTTCCGTTTGCAGAAATTCCGGATGGTTTCGGCCATGTAGGCGAGTTTTTCCTCCGTCATGCCCGGATAGAGGCCGATCCAGAAGGCGTCGTTCATGATCCGGTCGGTGGCGGTGAGCTCGCCGACGATCCGGTACTCCTTCCCTTCGGTGAGCGGCTCGAAACAGGGGTGGCAGGTCAGGTTCCCGGCGAAGAGGTTGCGGGTCTGAATCCGGTGCTCCTCAAGGTGGCGCGTAAGATCGGTGCGGGTGAACTTCACGCCGGGCGCCAGCGTGATCAGAAAGCCGAACCACGAGGGATCGCTCTCCGGATAGCTGCGGCACAGCTCCAGCTCCGGCAGGTCGCTCAGCGCCTCGAAAAGAAAGCGGAAGTTCCGCCTCCGCTCCTCCCCGAACTCCGGCAGCTTCTCCAGCTGCGCGCAGCCGACCGCCGCCTGCATGTCGCTCACCTTGAGGTTGTAGCCGAACCGGCTGTAGACATATTTGTGGTCGTACCCGGCCGGAAGTTTGCCAAATTTGCCGGTGAAGCGGCGCCCGCAGACCCCGTCTTCGCCGGAGTTGCACCGGCAGTCGCGCCCCCAGTCGCGCAACGAGCGGGCAATCCGGTAAAGCTGTGGATTGTCGGTGTAGAGCGCCCCCCCTTCGCCGGTGGTCATGTGGTGCGGCGGGTAGAAACTCGACGTGCCGATGTCCCCCCAGGTGCCGGTGAGACGCCCGGCAAAGCGGGAGCCGAGGGCGTCGCAGTTGTCTTCGATCAGCCAGAGGCGGTACTTGTCGCAGAAGGCGCGGACCGCGTTCAGTTCAAAGGGGTTGCCGAGCGTGTGGGCGAGCATCACCGCGCGGGTCCGGTCCGACCGGGCCTCCTCCAGACGCGAGACGTCGATGTTGGCGGTCTCCGGTTCGACGTCGACGAAGACCGGCACCGCTCCGTACTGGAGCAACGGCGAGACCGTGGTCGGAAACCCGGCGGCGACGGTGATCACCTCGTCGCCGCGGGCGATCCGCCGCTCCCCGAGCTCCGGAGCGGTCAGCGTCATGAAGGCGAGCAGATTGGCCGAGGAGCCGGAGTTCACCAGCAGGGCGGAGTGTATGCCGAGGTACTCCGCCAGTCTCCGTTCGAACTCCCGGGTGTAACGCCCGGAGGTGAGCCAGAACTCCAATGCGGAATCGACCAGATTGACCATTTCGCGCTCGTCGAAGACCCGTCCGCCGTAGTTGAGATAGGTGACGCCCGGTTCAAACGGCGCGTTCTGCGCCGGAGCGTGAACCAGTTGGTAATATTCCCGAACCTTCTCGAGAATTTCATCGTGAAGCTGCTGTTGCTGTGAAGTCATGCGTGTTTCCAGAATTTTGTCCAGGGGGCGCGGCCGGTCTCCCAGAGGTGGTTGAGCAGGGCATACTCCCGCGGGGTGTCCATGCACTGCCAGAACGATTCATGGCGGTAGGCGGCGATATTGCCCTCCTGCGCCGCTTCGTACATCGGACGCTGTTCAAGGAACGCATCGTCTCCGGTGAGATGGCGCTTGACGAACTCCCGCTTCATCACCATGAAGCCGCCGTTGATGAAGCCGCCGGCCTGAACCGGTTTCTCTTCAAAGTTCGATACCGTGTCGCCGCTGATCTGCATTTCGCCGAAGCGCCCCTCCGGATGCACCGCCGAAACGGTCAGAAGTTTTCCCTCCCGGCGGTGCAGGGCGAGCAACGCCGCAAGATCAATGTCGGCAACACCATCGCCGTAGGTGAGGAAGAACTCCGGCTCTTCCGGGCGCAGATATTTCGCCGCGATGGCGACACGGCCGCCGGTTTTCGTATCGATGCCGGTGTCGGCCAGCGTCACCTCCCACCCCTCTTCGGGAATGTTGTCGTGAAACCGGACCTGGTTGGCGCTGCTGCCGAGCGTGATCGTCACGTCCGACCGGTGGGCGTGAAAGTTCATGAAATAGTCGATGAAACATTCCCGCTTGTAGCCGAGGCAGAGGATGAAGCGGCGGACGCCGAAGGCCGCGTAGATGTGCATGATGTGCCAGAGAATCGGCTGTTCGCCGATCGGCACCATCGGTTTGGGGAGCAGTTCGGTGACATCCCGCAGCCGGGTGCCCCTGCCGCCGCAGAGAATCATTGCCGGCGGCATGACAGAGGTTTCATTCATCGAGGGACCTCCTTATTCCTTGTGTTCGTGAGTGGCCATGGTTTCACATTCAATCAGCTGGATCAGCAACCCGTTGACCAGATTGACGCTGTCGCCGGAGACGAAGTAGGTCTTGCCGCCGATTTCGGTTTCGAACTGGAGGAGCTGGTTTTCCTGAAGCCGGTCGGCCAGTTCGAGCACCTCGTCGGCGGAGAGGGGACCGGGCAGCGGTTCCCCCGGTGCCGCCACGGCAAATTTCCGGTTCTGCACGGTCACGACGGAGCGATGGCTGTCGACAAAATAGAGCTCATGCGCCGGATCGAGGGTGTTTGCCCGGAGCAGCGGCTGAAGAATGCGTTCGAACCGCAGTTCGAATCCGGCGGTGCCGAGAAACTCCCCGGCGGGCGTGTACAACGGATAGCGGCAGTAGATCCGGTATTTGCCGATGTTGCCGGCATAGGGAGCGGACCAGATGATTTTCCGGTCTTTGCCGGTGTCGCCGATCTGCTTCCAGAGCTCGACGGCGGCCGGCGAGGCGGGATCCTCGTAGGAACCGGGGTAGCTGTAGCGGACGTTGTTCGCCCACTGCACCAGCAGCCGCTGGATCATCGTGCCCTGTTTCAGCAGCAGCCGTCTGCCGCCGCGGCTCTCGTTGATGTCGTGGCTGGCGAGATCGTAGGAGAGAATCTTGCTGCAGATATCGACAAACTGCTTCGCCCCGAGCGGACGCAACTGGACGCCGTTCGGAGGATCGGCGGGGAGCCGGACCATGTAGTCGAGATTGATCGGGTAACTGTAGGAGGCGGCGCGGACCATCCCCGGCGGAGAGGTTTCCGGCGAGCGGAACGCGCTGTTGTCGTAGAACCTGGAATTCTGTTCGACCGGCTCCTGCATGTCCTCGATGAGGTTGTCCGCAAAGAGCAGCAGCTGAGCCTGCACCAGCACGAAGTTGTGCGCCACCGCCGCGGCGAGGTCGTCGGTGTAGGACTGCAGCTGCAGCCGGTGCGTCAGATTGGCGCTGCGCTCCTGCTCGAGCCGGTTGGCGTGGTCGTAGACCAGAAAGAGCCATCCGCAGAGCGCGAGGAAGAGCGCGCCGACGATCAGGATGGTCTTGATCCGGTTGCGGTAGATTATCCGGAAAAGTTTCTGCACCGGATTGTCCGGCGCCGCCGAAACCTCCTCGTCGTAAATGAGGTGGCGGACGTCGTCGGCGAGCTCCCGGACGCTGCCGTACCGCTGGGCCGGATCCGGGTGAACCGCTTTGGCGATGATTGCGCGCGCCGCCCGGGAGATCTTCACCGCCGGCAGGTAGTGCTGGCAGTGTTCCACCTCGGAAATGCTGCAGCGGGTGAGATTGCCCACTTCGGAGCCGTCGCTCACGCCCCGGCGCAGCGTCACCATTTCAAAGAGCACCATACCGAGGGAGTAGACGTCGATCTGCGGCGTCACCAGCCGCGTGCGGAGAAACTCCGGCGGCAGGTAGTTGGGCGTGCCGTTGAGCCGCTCCGGAACCGAACCGGCGAGCCGGGCGCATCCCCAGTCCATCACGTAGACTTCGCCGTACTGGCCGAGCAGGATGTTTTCCGGCTTGATGTCGCCGTGGACGATCTTCCGGCTGTGACAGTAGTCGATCACCTCGCAGATCTTGAGAAAATATTCCAGCCGGGAGGCGAGCGCAAGATGTTCTTCGCGGGAGCTTACGGTGTGGTTGTCGTAGGAAGCGCGGAGCTTGACGATGAAGCTGTTGAGCGAAGAGCCGTTGATGAGCTTCATCGCCACCTGCCAGTAGCCGTCTTCGCCCTGCGCCATCGCGTAGACCGGCACGATCGAAGGGTGGTCGAGCCGGGCGTTGAGGCGGCACTCCTCGATGAAGGCGCGGACCGCCCCCGGGTCGTCGCGGAATTTCGCGTTGAGCGTCTTGACCGCCACCACCCGGTCGAAGAGTGTGTCCTTGGCCTTGCTCACTTCGCCGACGCCGCCGGAAGCGAAGGAGCAGATGAATTGAAACCGTTCTGCAAACGAGGGATCCCGATTTTCCGGCAGCGCTCCGGAATCCGGGAAGAACGCTTCGGATTTCTTCTCCAGGACGACCGTCACATCCATCTCCGCGTCGGTCTGCCTGTCTTCTGTTCTCTTCTCCTCCATGGCGGCCTCCTTGCAAACGCTCCTCCTGCCCCGTTCCGGGTACAGCTGTCCTCCTCTGTTTCCGTAAAGTGTTCCGCGCCGGCGGCCGGATTGCAGCAGTTCAGAACCCGAGGTTGACGCCGATCGCCTGAAGGAAGACGAACATGATCACCACCGGGGCGAGAAAACGAACCAGCAGCCCCCACAGGGTCATCACTGTGAGCCCGTGGTTGCGCGAAGTGCGGTAAAGGGGTTCCCCGCGGAAGCCGGAGAGCGAGGTGATCAGGTTTTCATCCACCTCCGGCCCGGCGCCGCGCCGGAGTTCCCGCCCCGCTTTGCGGGCGGTCCAGATCCAGCCGACGAAGATCGCGGTCAGCATGCCGGCGATGGGCAGCATCCAGTTGCTGGTCACCTTGTCGAGCAGATCGAACCAGCTGCCGCAGAGCGCGATGTTTTCCGGCAGGAAGATGGCGGAGAGCGCCTGATGCACGCCGGGAATGCTGTTCCAGTCGCCGACGCTGACGCAGGCGAGACAGCCCAGCCCGCCGATCGCGACAAAGCAGAGCAGAACCGCCACTTTGCGGCTCATGTGAAACTGGTCGATCAGGAAGGTCACGCCGCTCTCGAGCAGCGCCGCCGCGCTGGTCAGCGCCGCGATGGTCAGCATCAGGAAGAAGAGCCCCGCCCAGAGCCAGCCCATGCCGCCGGGAAAGTTGTTGAAGGTCGCCGGCAGAACGTTGAAGATCAGACTCGGCCCCGCCGCCGGATCGAACCCCATGGCGAACACCGCCGGAAAGATCGCCAGCCCCGCCAGAATCGCCACGCCGGTGTCGAGCACGATCACCCAGAGCGAGGCGCTGAAGATGTTTCTGTCGCGGCTGAGGTAGCTGCCGTAGGTGATGGTGATGCCCATCCCGAGGCTGAGGGTGTAGAAGGAGTGGCCGAGCGCTTCGAGCGCTCCTGCCGTGCTGAGTTTGGAGAAGTCCGGCGTCAGGAAGAAGGCGACGCCGTTCTCCGCTCCCGGCAGGGTGAGGCTGCGGAACACCAGGGCGACCAGCAGCAGAAAGAGCGCCGGCATCAGGATCTTCGACCACCGTTCGATGCCGTTGCGGATTCCTCCCCAGACCATCAGCGCCGAGGCGCCGAAGAAGACCAGGTGCCAGAGGACCACCCGCCCCGGGGAGTGGATGAAGCTGCCGAACGCATTTCCCGCGGCTTCGACGCTGTTGAAGTGCAGTCCGCCGGTGAAGGCCTTGACCGTGTATTCGACGATCCAGCCGCCGACGACCGAGTAGTAGGAGAGGATCAGCATCGCGGTAATCAGCGAGAAGAGCCCGACCGCGGCGAACCCCATCGTGAGCATCATGACCGCCGCGATGGCGGCGATGACGGCGAAGCCGAAGCTCCCGGAGCAGGAGAGCAGCAGTGCCGCCGCCAGCAGGAATCCGCCGATGATATCCGCAAACCGGGAGCGGCGGAGCTGAAGCGCCTTGAAGGCGCCGTAGGGATTCTTTCTGGTCCGCCGGCCGATGACGATTTCGCAGAGCATGACCGGCATGCCGACCAGGAGGATGCAGAAGAGGTAGACGAGCACGAAGGCGCCGCCGCCGTTCAATCCGGTGATATAGGGGAATTTCCAGACATTCCCGAGCCCGACCGCGGAACCTGCGATCGCTAGAATGAATCCGATCGAGCTGCCCCAGCTCTCTCTCTTTTGCGTTTCCATGGAACTCCTTTCCCGGGAATTATTCACACATTCATCTCTTTACTGTACCAGCGGGAAGCGTTTTTTTCAACCGCGGAACGGTTTTTTCCGCGCATTCCTTGTGAAAAAATGAATTGCGGGTTATATTATCCACTGCTTTCGAGGGGGATCTGTTTCATGGAGGCGCACGTATGGATTTCGAAGCACTGAGGGAGCGGCTCAACCGCAATGACCGGTTCTGCCGCATGAACGGGATACACCTTACGGTCATCCGTTCCGGTTACGCCGAGGCGGAGCTGGAGATCACTCCGGACAAACTCAACGGACTGGATCTCGTGCAGGGCGGGGCGATTTTCACACTCGCGGATCTCGCTTTCGCCGGCGCCGCCAATTCCGGCGGAATTCCGACGGTGTCGGCGTCGGTCAATCTCTCCTTCATCCGGCCGGGCACCGGCACGAAGTTGCGGGCGGTGGCCTCCGAGGTGAGCCGCGGCCGCCGCACCGGCGTCTACAGTGTCCAGGTGTTCGACGGAGCCGGGAAGATCGTCGCGCACGGCTCGATCACCGGATTCGCCTTCGAACCGCGCCCGACCGCGTAACTGCAAGAAGGAGCTTGTTGCATGGGGAAACTCTCGTTTGCCGTCAAGGGGATGCACTGCGCGGGCTGTGCCGCCTCGGTGGAGCGCGCCGTGCGGAAACTGCCGGGCGCGTCGGATGTCTACGTGAACTTTGCGGCGAACCGTCTGACGCTCGAAGCGGCGGCGGAACTCTCCGCCGGGCAGGTGGTCGAGGCGGTCCGTTCGGCCGGATTCACCGCGGAGCCGCTCGGCGGCGACCCGGCGCGGCTCGAATTCGATGTGCGCGGGATGCACTGCGCGGGCTGTGCCGCGTCGCTGGAGAAGACGGTCGCCGCGCTCGACGGCGCGTCGGATGTCTACGTGAATTTCGCGGCGAACCGTCTGACGCTCCGGGCGGAACCCGGGCGGCTTTCCCCGGAACGGGTTCTCGAAACCATCCGCGCCGCCGGATTCGAGGGCACCGAGAGGAGCGATACCGCCGCGCCTGCCGCTTTCGAAGAGGATGTCGCATCGGAGCGCTCCGAGACGCGCCGGTTCATCGTCGCCGCGGTGTTCGCACTGCTGCTCTGCTACGTGGCGATGCACGAAATGTTTCATCTGCCGTTCTTTCCGCTGGCGCCGGGTTGGCTGGCACTGCTGGAGATCGTGCTGTTGATTCCGGTGGTTGCGGCGGGGTTCCGCTTTTACACCGGCGGATTCCGTTCGCTGTTCCGGGGGGAGCCGAACATGGACTCCCTGATCGCCTGCGGTACCGCCGCCGCGACGGTCTACAGTTTGTGGCTCTGTTTCCGCGGCGAGTTCTACCCGCTCTACTTCGATACGGCGGGGATGATCGTCGCGCTGATCATGCTCGGGAAATTTCTGGAGGGGCGCGCCCGCCGCCGCGCCTCCGGAGCCATCCGGGAGCTGATGAACCTCGCCCCCGCGACGGCAATCCGGCTCGAGGAGGGGGGCGAGCGGGAGATCCCCGCGACCGGAATCCGGGTCGGGGATCGCCTGCGGGTCCGGCCGGGGGACCGGATTCCGGCCGACGGCGTGGTGGAGTCCGGCGAAAGCGACGTCGATGAGTCGATGCTGACCGGCGAAGCGATGCCGGTGCTCCGCAAGGCGGGTGACCCGGTGACCGGTGCGTCGATCAACGGCAACGGTTCGTTGATCATCCGCGCCACCCGAATCGGTGGCGATACGGTGCTGGCCCGGATCATCCGGCTGGTCGAGGAGGCGCAGGGGTCGCGTCCGCCGATTGCCCGGCTGGCCGACCGGATTGCCGGGAAGTTCGTCTGGACGGTGATCGCCATCGCGCTCGTGACCTTTGCCGCCTGGTTTGCCGCCGGGGCCGGGTTTGCCGCCGCACTCAGCTTCGCGCTGGCGGTGATGGTGATCGCCTGCCCCTGCGCGCTCGGTCTGGCGACGCCGATCGCGCTCATCGTCGGCATCGGGCGGGGCGCGAAATCGGGCATCCTGATCAAATCCGGCGCCGCCCTCGAAACGGCGGGGAAGACCGGCACCGTGATCTTCGACAAGACCGGCACCCTCACCGTCGGCCGCCCGGAGGTGAAGGAGCTTTTTCTGTTGCCCGATGCCGGGTTTTCCGCGGAGGAGCTGTTCGCCGTCGCCGCCGGGGCGGAGAGCCGGTCCAACCACCCGCTCGCGCGCGCCATCGTGCAGGAGGCGGAGAGGCGCGGCGTCGCCCCTGCGGCGGTGGAGAAGTTCACCGCCCGTCCCGGTTTCGGCCTCTCCTGCGAGGCGGACGGGCGGCTCTGGCTGATCGGCAGTGCCCGGCTGATGCAGGCGGTGGGGATCGATGTTGCGGCGCTCTTCCCGGTGCAGAAGGCGCAGTCGCTGGTCTATTTCGCCTGTGACCGCCGCCCCGTCGGCGCGGTCGGCATCGGCGACCGGATCAAGCCCGGCGCGGCCGAAGCTCTGCACGAACTGCACGGACTCGGTGTCAAGACGGTGATGCTCACCGGCGACAACGCCGCCGCAGCGCAGTCGCTCGCCGATTCGCTCAAGCTCGATGAGTTCCACGCCGAACTCCTGCCCGGCGACAAGGCCGGATTCATCCGCCGGCTTCAGCAGGAGAACGGCGGCACGGTCGTGGCGATGGTCGGCGACGGCATCAACGACGCCCCCGCGCTCGCGCAGGCGGATGTCGGCATCGCCATCGGCTCCGGCACCGACGTGGCGATGGAGACCGCCGACGTGGTGCTCATGCACGCGGATCTCGCCGGGGTTCCGGCGGCAATCCGGCTCAGCCGGGCGACGATGCGGATCATCCGCGAGAACCTCTTCTGGGCCTTCTTCTACAACGCGGTCGGCCTGCCGCTGGCGGCGGGGCTTTTTTACGCGCTCTTCGACGGCCCCCGCCTCAACCCGGTCTTCGGCGCGATGGCGATGGCGGCGAGTTCGGTTTCGGTCGTGCTGAACGCGCTCCGGCTGCGCCGCTTCAAGCTCTGACCGCGGTCCCGGTGAAGGTCAACCGGTCGCCTGCCCGGAGCCGGACCGGTTCCGCCGGAATCCATTCGCCGTCCTTCCATTCTCCGGCGAGCGCCGCTCCGTTCCGGGCGGCGGATTCCGCCTGGAGCTGGAAGGCGGAGAACTCCGCTTCGCCGTGCAGAATGTGGAGCGTCTGCTCCTGCCCGGAGCGTTCAAACGTCCCCCAGACCGTGCCGAGCGACCAGAAACAGCGGAAGTCGCCGGAGAGGATCGGCCGGAATCCGATCATCCCGCGCACCATGTCGTAACAGAAGCCGCTGTACGCCTGAAGCATCGCGTAGGAGGCCATGCTGCGGGCGTAGTTGCTGCCGCATTCGATCTCGTTCCAGGGATTGCGGCGCCGTCCGTCGTAGCGGCGGCGGATCGCCCGGGCCAGCTCCTCGCCCTTCTCCGGTTCGCCGGTCATGACCAGATGGGCGGCGACGGCCCATTCGAAGCCGGTCATTGTCTCGGAGTTGTAGGGCAGCGGAATCACCGGCTTCTCCCGTCCCTCCGGCCAGACGCAGATGATGCAGCCGCCCTCGTCGTCGACCGAGAAGGTGCGCCAGGTGTTGGCGAACTCCCGCAACGAGGGGCGGAAGTTGTAACGGTAGATCGACCGGAGCGTGGAGTGAATCCGTTCCGGTGCGAGAATTTCGCCGATGCCGTAGAGCGAAGCGTACCACTGGCCGAGGTGGGCGTCGATTTCGCACCCTTCGGCGGCCTGGTATTTGATTTCGCAATGCTCGGCGTCCCAGTAGGGGTTGTGTTCCGCCGTTTCGTCCCCCTGCAGGAAGGGGAGAATCTGCGCGGGATCGTGGATGTCCACCGCCTGCTGGTAGTACTCCCCGTTGAAGAGGTGCTCTTCGCACCAGCGTTTCCCTTTTTCGAAGAGTTCCGCGCAGAACGTACCGAACGCGGGGTCGCCGCAGTACGGAGCCATTTCCGCCGTCGCCTTGAGCGCGCCGAGGTAGTGGCCGGTGAGCCAGCCGGAGGGGCCGAACTGCTCCACGTCGAGCGTGTGGTGCTGTCGGCCGGTGATGACGCCGCTCTGTTCCGGATCCCAGTGGTCGGGGTTCTTCGGACTCCAGGCGTATTCGATCGCCTGCCGGACCGCGAACCAGATCGAATTGAGCCACTTCGTATCGCCGGAGATCTTCCACTCGCGGTAGATTTTCATCACTTCGCCGTAGGAGCCGTCGACGCAGGGGCGCATCCATCGGGCGCGGGCCCGGATGCCCAGCGGCAGCCGGAGCCGGAACTGCCAGCCGCCGTTCTCGTCGAAGCCGTATTTCGCCTGCGATTCCCGGATCGACCGTTCGAGATCGGGGAAGAGCAGCGGCAGTGCCTGCGCATAGTTCCAGACATGCTGGCAGGTGCCGGGGCAGGAGCCGCGCTCCGGACCGACCCCCTCCCACCCCCACAAGGTGCCGTCCTCCACCCGCAGACAGGTCGGCGAGATCAGGACGGAGAGGTTCGCCGCCGCCCCTTCGAGCGACGCTGCGGGAATCGTGCTCTCATGCAGAGCCCGGCGGAAGAGGAACACCTTCTCGCGACTCTCCTGCCAGATGGGGAAGAAGCGCTGTGCCGCGTCCGCCGCGCCGGAGCAGAGACGCGTGTAGTAGTTTTTCCAGCGGTTCTCCTTCAATCCGGAACGGCGCAGCTCCTCCTCCACGTTGGAATCCCAGGTGTTGCGCCGGTTCGGAACGTACCAGCTGATCAGGAAGCGGACGGTTTTCCGCTCTCCCGGCGCCAGCGTGAAATGGGCTCCGAGCATGCCGCAGTCGCGCCGGGATGGGCTGGTCCGGCCGGAGTAACTGCGGTTGCGGAACGCACCCGGCGTGTTGAGGTCGTTCCAGTAGACCTCGAGGAAGTCACGCCAGCGCCCCCGGTACCAGTACTCCTGAAACGAGACCTCCTCCGCGTCGGTGGAGAGGGCGAGTTCGCCGCAGTCGAAGGAGTCCGGGGCGAGGTTGTTGTTGAGCCGGAGCTGGGTCAGGCCGTTTGATCGCGTGACCCGGTTGTCCGCCTCCGGGTTCTCCCACGGGTTGGCGAGTGCGCCGACGCAGCTGTAACGGTACGTGGCTTCAGAACTGTTTTCAAGCGTGATCTCGTAGAGCGCGACCGGGAGCGACGCGAGGTCGGATTCCCCGGGGACGAACGGACTCCACGCCGTGAGGCGCACCCGGCCGGGGAAACCGGGATCGGCGAAAGTGAGTTCCGCCGCCGGAAATTCGCCGTCGAACTCCACGTCGCGGAAGTGGGGGAGTCCGCAGAGCGTCTCCTCGCCGGGGCCCCAGCCGAAACCGTAATACATCGCGTCGTTCCCTCTCCGTTCGCCGGAGAGGTCGGAAAGCAGGTCGCCGTGGAGGATGCGGGCCGCTTCGACCCGGCCGTTCCGTTCGGCGCGGACGGCGAAATGGGAACAGCCGTTGCCGAGACCTTTCCCGGCGTGGTTGAAGATCTCCCAGTCGATGAGCCGGCCGTTGCCGGCCAGCCCGATGCATCCGGCGCCGATTCCGCCGACGGGGAACGAGACCTCGCGCAGAGCTTCACCTCGCAGTTTCATGGTAAAAAAATCCTTTCTTGGTTGAAATCTTCCGTCACGGATAGTATTATACCCGGAAATGGCCGAAAAAGGAATGGGAAAACAGGCCGGAAAGATATGATTTTATGCCGTTGACCGAAGAACCGCAGTGGCGCGCCATGCACAATATGGTCCGTCTGGAACTGCACCAGCTCGCCTTCGCCGATTTCGCCTGGCAGGGGCGGAACACCCACTTTTTCAACCGGCTCTTTCTGGTGCTGGCGGGAGAGGGGGAGGTGCGGAACCACACCGGCGGCGAACGGCTCGCATTGCGTCCCGGATTCGGCGTATTCCTGCCCGAGGGGCTGGATCTCGGGTTTGAGTTCCGGCCGGGATTGCGGTTTCTGAGCTGTCACTTCAATCTTTCGGTACTGCCGGGCGTGGATCTCTTCGGGCAGGAGCGGCATTGCCGGGAGTTTCCGGTCGACCCCGGGGCGCTGGAGCGGATCATCGGGAACATCACTTCGCCGCCGGAGTGGCGGGCCTTCGGCGAGACCGAAGCGTTTCTCTGGAGCGTGATCGGGCGTCTGCCGCTGCCCGGGAGTTCCCGTCTCGCGGAACTGGCGAGTCTTGCCGGGCGTTACGGGGGGCTGCTTCGATTCATCCGGGAGCATCTTTCGGCCCGGCTGACGGTGGACCGGCTCGCCGAGGAGGCGGGGCTTTCCCGGGGCAGGTTGTCGCGCAATTTTTCGCGTGACTTCGCGATGCCGCTCAAATCGTTTCTGCAGAAGGAGCTGGCGGCGCAGGCGGCCCGCTATCTGCTCGGCTCTTCGCTCTCGGTGCGGGAGATTGCCGGACGGCTCGAATTCAGCAGCGAGTACTACTTTTCGAACTTCTTCCGCCGCTGCACCGGCACGACACCCACCGCCTTCCGCCGGTCGAACCCCGGCCCCGTCTTCTGTCGGAAAGAGGAACCCGGCAGATAACGATAATCGAACAAATCCATGTTTTTCAAAATAAATCATGGTTTGGCTCTTGACTTTTTTTTATTTTATTGTATAATTAAAAGCAAGAGGCCCGATTGGTGGCCCGATATTGATGCGGGGGTATGGAAAATCATGCTTTCAGCGACCGGGAACAAGCGAGACAGCGCACGGATGCGTGTCCGGCGTTATGTGATGGATCTGATCTATCAATGTGCGGGGGAATCGGTACGCCTCCCTTCCAACAGGGAATTGGCGCAGGAGCTTGGAATTGCCCGCAGCACCACCCAGCTTGAATTGAAACTGCTGTTGAAGGAAGGATTCCTGGTCAGCCGCCGCGGAATCGGTACCTTTACCGTTCCGACGGCAAGACGGGAGAAATATCAGGCTCCCCTGATCGGAATTCTCGACGGCGACGGCAAGATTATTTACGAACCGTACTACCGCTTGACTCTGGGGGCGCATGTTGCGATGGAGGCGGCTAAAATGCCGGCAGTGATCCAGCAGATCCACCTCTTCTCCGAATGTGAAAATGATCTCGTTGAAGAACTGCGAAGCATCTGTTGCGATGTGCTGGTTTGCATCGCTCCTTTTGAAAAACAGCTCCCTCTTCTCCGAAAAATTCAGCAATACCGGCCGGTCATCACGGTGGATGTCGCCTTCCCCGGCCTGACGGGAATTGAGCTGGACCGGTATCGCAAAGGACGTGTTCTCGGGGAGGCACTTCTGGCGGAAGGACGCAGGAAGGTGCTGTTTATTCAGACCAGGCGTTACCATGATACGACCTTTCGCGGCTGCCGGGATATCTTTGCGGAATCGGGAATTCACATTCCCGACAATCATTTTTTTCTGAATGATCTCGAAGGATTCGAACAACTTCTTGAAACCGGATTCCGTCCGCAGGCAATTGCGCCGGCCCTGGAATACTTCGCGCCGATCATCAATCTCATGCGCAAATACGGGATTGACCTTCAGGAAGAGTGCCGGATCGCCACCTTCATGTTCAAGCCGGATAATGCACCGGGACCAGTTATGCTGTTTACGTTCCCGTTTGAGGAATTCGGGAAACAGGTTGTGACGCAGATCCGGAAACGTCTCGCCGATCCGTCGCTCCCTCCTGAACACATCATGTTCGATTATGATTATAAAATGAGCATTGTCTGACGTGGGAAATGCCCTTTGCCCGGGCAACGGATTGACGGAAAATGTTGTGCTGCATGTGACGGGAACGAAAGGAGGATCGACTATGGTAAATGTCAAGGACTTCGGAGCTGTCGGTGATGGTTCGGCAAATGATACGGCCGCGATTCAGCGGGCGATCGACAGCGGCGGAATCGTGAGGATCCCCCGGGGAGTCTATGTGACCGGAACCCTCTACCTGAAAAGCAACGGCGGACTGCATCTGGAAGCGGGAGCGGTTTTGCGGGCGAGTCATTCCCGGGCCGATTACAACGCGGACGATTTCTGTCCTCAAAATGCGGTGTTTTCAGCGGAGTCCGTAACCGGCGCGCATCTGATTGTTGCTGTGGAGCAGGAAAACATCTCCCTTTCCGGCGAAGGCTGCATCGACGGCGATGCGCTTTACTGGATGACGGAAAAGTGGGGATGGCATCTGAAAAGCAATCCCGAACGCCCGGGGCAGATGATTTTTTTTGCCGAGTGTCGGGGGGTCCAGATCCGCGATCTCTCCCTGAAAAATGCTTCCTACTGGCATCTGTTTCTTCATGGCTGCGAAGAGGTGATCGTTTCGGGCGTGCGGATCAGCGGGCATCCGCTGGTAATCAACAACGACGGAATTGATATCGACTGCTGCCGCAACGTCGTCGTTTCCGGCTGTCTCATCGATACTGCCGATGACGCGCTCACTCTGCGCGCCGGAGCCGCGCGGCTCCGGCGGCCGAAGGCGTGTGAAAACATTGTGATCGGCAACTGCATTCTCCGTTCCGGATTCGCCAACGCCATCCGGGTCGGAGTTGGTTCCGGCGAGATCCGAAATGCCTGTTTCAGCAATATCATGATCCGGGAGGGGACACGGACCGGTATCTGCTTTGTTTCCATGTACAATCCGAAAAAAAGCGGGGTCCGCTGTATTTCCGATCTGCAGTTCGACAACATTCGGACGGATGCGTACCGTCCCTTCAACATCAAGCTCCTGAATTCGGAGGAAATGCCTCCGCCGGCAGGGGTGATTACACAGCGAAACATCGCCTTTTCCAATATCTTTGGAACTGCCTCCGCCACCTCGTATCTCATCGGATGCGAAAACGGAATTCTTGAGAATATCCGGTTCAAGAATGTGGAATTCCGGTACAGCGGTCCCGGCGAGGCTCCCCATGTCGATGCAAACGGCAAGTGGGGCCGTTCTTCAAAAGACTGTGCCTTTTTCGTCAAACATGCACAGCATGTCACATTTGATGATGTCCGTATCCGCTGGGAAGGCGATGATTCCGGCTGGAAGCACGAACTGGAGTACGTCGATTCAAAAAATGTCTCTGTCCGGAACTGTGTATTTGAAAAAGGGATTTGTGAAAGCTGATCGCCTGTTTACATTTGATGGTACGACAAGAGGAATGAGCGAAGAAGAGGAAATCGATGTCAGCCTGGTTCATAAATTTTCCGGTGGCGGATATAAAACAGAAAATGGAAGGAGATGAATCATGTCAAAAGAGCAAATTTTGTTCTGCAGGAGAGCAACTTTTACACTGATAGAACTTCTTATCGTAATTGCTATTATTGCAATCTTGGCTGCATTGCTTCTGCCCGCCCTGCATTCCGCGCGGGAGAAAGCCAAGGGCATCCAGTGCGTGAACAATTTGAAGCAGCAGGGAATCGGCATGGGACAATATCTGGTGGACAGCAGCGGTTTCGTCACTGCGCCGATTCCGGCGAAATCGACCAATTATATCCATACAGATTTCTCCTCCGTCGACTATCAGGGGAACAGCTGGGATATGATCTGGGGAAGCTATCTGTACAGCATTCCTAATCGGAAATACTACTGGACTTTGAACGGAAAATGCAAAAACTTCATCTGTCCTTCCGACCGGACACAGCTTTCCAATTCGGGATGGAACCGGCTGAGCTACGGGATCATCGTTCCGTGGATGGCGTTCGTGAGAGGGATGGGCAACACGCAGCCGAAACGACTCTCCTCCCTTAAAAATACCTCCTCTTATTATCTCGTTGCGGAAACTGATTATGAAAGCAATCAGCAGGCAAATGAGCATTTCAAAGAAAGTTACATGGGGTGGTTTTACGGCAGATGCTATTCCTGGCTCATCAATTCCAATGATATCGGGCCGAATCACTCCGGAGCCGCAACATTCCTCTATGCCGACGGACATACCGCCATGAAAGTGGTATGGAACGGAGGACCGAAAAACAAGATCCTGATCCTGGCCAGTTATACCGGCAAGGGATTCGACGAGGCAATTAACAACGCAAGAGACATCGACTGACAAATTACAGAAAGGAATTTTCATGACTCGGATACAAAGAACTTCGGCAGCAGTCCTGCTCGTGTTGCACCTGATCCTTTTCGCAACTGCCGCGGAGGAGCCGCCGTTTACATACAACGGCTGGACTTCCGGAAATTTCTGGGGAGGAGGATACGTACAGAATGTCGTACTCTGTCCTTCGAAGCCAGACCGCTGTTACGCCTATATCGACATGGCGGGAGTTTACCGCAGTGACGACAAGGGGAACACCTGGCGCATGCTTCACGGCGCATTCCCGAACGGGGTAGGATATCAGATTCGCGGCCTTTCCGTCGATCCCCGGAACGCGGATCATTTCATCACAGTGGTCAGCTGCAGGCAATTTGGGAAAGGTTTTCTGCTCGCCAGCTGCGATGGAGGAAAGACGTTCCGAATTGTCGGGAGAATCCATACCGACAACGGCATGCGGCGGACAACCGGTTTCATCATCGACCGCAATCCGCAAAATCCCGATGAGATCATGGTCGGAGGAAACGACGGTGTTATGAAAAGCTCCGACAACGGAAAAACCTGGAATTCCATCTGGACTCATTCTCTGAATCCGACGGATCTTCGCTACGACAGAACCAATCCCAGCCGGATCTGGCTCTGCTCACCTCTTCTTGCCAGATGGAAGGCTCCGTCAGCTTTGTGGAAGCAAAAGTTCGACGTTGGATTTTTCCGGACGGAAGATGGCGGGAAAACGTGGGTGAAACTTTCATCGGAATCGCCTTCTGAACTTGTTCAGAGCTGTTCCAACCCCGGAGAACTTTATGCGCTTTTCAATTACGAGACAGTCAAACGCAGTACCGATAACGGTAAAACGTGGACGGATTATTCCAGGGGATTGAATAAAGAGACTGTCAAGTATCACGATAAATACTGCAACAAAAACATCTACACGGCGCTCGGCGCCGGAAAAGATTTTCTTGTTGTCGCCAGCACGCTCAAAGACTTTTATCGACTGGATCACGGCAGTGACGAGTGGAAGCGAATCGACATCCGGAAGGTGGATCCCCGGGATTATCTTGGTGCGCACATTATCGATGATCATGCGTTCAAGGCGACCGGAAGCATTACGATTGATCCATACGATCAGAATCACTGGTATGCAACTGATTTCTACAATGTTTTACAGACTTTCGATGCGGGTGAGAACTGGATCTGCACCAGTACCGGCATGTCGCAGGTCGTAATGAAAAGTGCGTTTGTACTCCCCGGGACCCGGAATTTTCTCGTTACCTTGATGGATCACTCCTGGTATCTCTCCAAAGACGGCGGAGAGACATTTACGCCGTATCCGGGGTTCGGCTATGAACGTAATTTCTTTCAAGTCGCTCCTTCCGATCCCGGGACTATTTATGCGAGCGGACCGCGGGCATCCACGGTTTCCGTTTCGCACGATGGCGGAAAAACATGGAAAGTTCCGCGTCAGCAGGGACTCCCGAATCGACAGAGATATTACGTGCGCGGCTCCATCGCCGTTGATCCCGCCGATGCAAAAACCGTTTATCTCGCTGTCTCAAATGAATTTGCCGATGGGGAGGGCGGCGGAGTCTATGTCAGCCGTGACGCGGGTGAAAACTGGACGCGGATGAGTGAGGGACTCCCCGATCTGACATATCATAAAGGGAAAGGTTTTTTCGAAAATACCAACGTCTGCGGATATGAATTGGCGGTATCAAAAGCCGGAACGCCTGTCTGCATGAGCATCGTCTACAATCACGTCTGCCGCTGGAATAAAGAAAAAGGCCGCTGGGAAACGGTCCGGAGCGACAAGGCGCAGCCGTGGGGGCTCGCCGATCTTCAGGCAGATCCTTTTTTCAACCGCCTCTGGCTCGCCGCAAGAAAAACCGGCCTCCTTTTCAGCGATGATGACGGCAGAACCTGGGAAAAACTTGAGACCTTCCCCGGAATCGCGGGACGCCTCTATTTTGATCGTGAGAAGGCCGGACGATTCACCGTTTCCGCCAATGAAGGCGTCTATTTCACTGAGGACGGCGGCAAAAACTGGTGGTTCTACGATTTTGATCGAACCGTGCCCGGGCGTTCGATCAATGCGGTCGTGGCCGTCGCGGGCGAAGATCTGCTGCTGGCCACGCAGGAAAGCGGCGTCTTCTATCACCATATCCGGCGGAACCCCGATGGTTCCCCCAAAGGGTTTATTCGGAAAAAAGTGGAAAAAGAAATTCACCGGACTTCCGCATTTTCGACTCTGTTCGGCTGGGGAACTCTTCGGGTCTCTCCCGGAGGGGCGATGTTTGAAACGACCGACGGGAAACATCGGTTTCTGTTCAGTATTCCTGGTGATGGGATTCTCCGCGTGGAATGTTCCAATGCGGAGCGTTACGTAACCATCGGCACAGCTCCGCTCAGTGTGAAAAAAGGGAAAAAATACCGGCTCGAATTTCAGGTACGGGGCGATGTGAAGCTGATCGGTTATTTCAACGATCCTGAACGGCGCAACTTTCTGAATTCACCTTTGAACGCGGAATGGCGGAACTTTTCCCTGGAGGTTGTTCCGCGCTCCGACCGTCTTTCCGTTGCGCTGGTGAACTGGAGGCAGAAAGGATGGTTTGAGATTCGGAATTTCAAACTGTCCGAAGAATGAATACTTCTTTTCTCCGCGTGGCGCTGATCGCCGCATGGGGTTTTATGCGGCGGAGCTCCCTTCGACGTGTCTCACGGCAACTGGCGGGCAGTTTCCCCGGACTTGGAATGGAGCTTCGTTTCCGTTCTGCAACCGGAATCTCTCCGGGAGGGCGGAGCCGGAGCGGAAGAAGGCAGTTCCTCTCTGTCAGTTGCGGTTACACTCCGTTCCGCAGTGTTTATTCGATGAACGCGCTTGCCGGGCAAATCGGCGTGAAGGTGATCAATCTTCCGTCCCCCCGATTCTTCCGGGAACTCTTCCACCCGGGGAACCTTTCGCTTTTCCTTTCGGGATTCAGTGAAGGCAGCGAGGCTTCTCCTCCTTGCCGGTGCACCGGCACGACACCCACCGCCTTCCGCCGGTCGAACCCCGGCCCCGCCTTTCCCGCCGATCGGATGATCCGGGAGTTCCGGGAGATGGTGAACCGTTACGGCGGTGCGGCAAAACCGATCTGGAATACCGAACTCTACTTCACCGCGGATTGGATACGCCCCCGGTTCAGCCCGGACTTCTACCGCGCCGACGAAAATGCGGTCCGCTATCTGACCGATCTGGGCGAAGGGGTGAAGCAGGGAATCTCCATCCACCTGACGACATTCTGGGGGCCGCTCCTCTCGCCGCACATCAAAGTGGGGCCGAACAATCCAGAATGGATTCCCGGGGAGAACGCCGTCATGTTCAACGCGCTGGCCCGCTGGTTCGAAGGAGCCGAGCCGCTGGCCAAGTTCCGCCTGGAACCGGATACGGTCTGCTACGTCTACCGCCGCAGAGATCGTTCGCTCATTGCGGCAGTCTGGAATTACGGCCGTCTCTCCGGACTTGTGCCGGGCTGGAGGAATATTCGGCTGATGGATCTGTACGGCAATCCATTGACGCCGGAGGAGGCGGAGATCTCATCGGATCCGCTGTTCTGCCTGCCGGAAGGAATCGGCGAATCCGAATTTCTGAATCAGTTGAGGCGAACTGAACTGGAGTGGAAACAGCCGTTCCTGCCCGCACAGGTGGTGCGCAAGGTGGGGAATCGTCGCTGGATCATGCTTCGGAATCGCTCGAAAAAAAAAGCGTCCTGTACACTCCGGTTGAACGGAGGAGAAGGCGGAGAGGAAAGCGGCATGATTGCAGGAAAGGCCTCCGTTATGCTTTCGCTTCCCGTTCGGGATGAGGCAAGGGCGACCTCTCTTTCATTTGTTGGCAGTGATCGGCGATTTCTGGTGCGGGAATATGAAAATCCGGTAATCCGTCCAGGAGAGATCATTCGAATCGCAAGTCCGGATGGCAAACTCGGAGTGTGCGGGACTCTTCTGATCCGGGCCGGGTCTGCCGTCTGCCGTTTCCGCGTGGAGGATACGACTCGGGCCGGAGTGTCGCCGCTGCGGGCACCGTGGCAGACCGATTCTCTGGAACTCTTTCTCGATTTCGAACCGCAGAACATCCCCTTTGCGGGAGCGGAGAACTACACGGCGGAGACCATCCGCCTCTTTCTGTTGCCGGAAGAGCACGGTACCGGGCGATTCGTGCTTGATTCCACTTCGCTCCGACGGGAGGAGTTCCGCTGGAGCGTACACCGGGATTCCACCGGATATACGGTGGAATGCGGCTTCCCGATCCGGAAGGGGGCGAAGGTTCTCGGATTTTCCGTACGTGCCAACGATGCCGAGTCTCCCCGCTCCGTCGCGGTTCGTTCCGCTCAATGGGGGAAGGGACCGCTTCACCGGAATCGTTGCTGTTTCGGAATCGTCATGCTACCGTAATTTTCTCTCATTCCGTTTTTCGGTGAAAAATCGATCGTTTCGATAAAAAAGTATCGAAGTGGGCTTGAAAAAGAAGCAGGTCGGGTGTATTTTATAAAACAGTTCGGTAAAAAACTATCGAACCAGTGTCGCGGCCCGGGGATTTCACCGGAGTTGCGGGAAAACTGAGGGAGTGCGGCAAATGTCGGGTTCCGGACCCGGCGGGTGCTGCCGAAATGCGACTGATGAGCTGACCGGATTCCGGGGAAAGGGGATCCAGGTCGGCTCGTGTCGTGTAAAAGGAATTTATCTGCATCTAATTTTTAGAGAGAGCGGCCCCGATTCATGGCAAATGTAAAAGTCCAGAAACTTCCGACAATCCGTCGTCTGCCCACCTATCTGTACAAGCTCTCCGAAATGCGGAAGGCTGGGATCTCAATCGTCGCCACTCCTGAACTCGCCCGCTACATGAACCTCGGCGAAATCGTCATCCGCAAGGACCTCGCCGTCACCGGCGTCACCGGCCAGCCCGGCGTCGGCTACAAGGTCAAAGAGCTGATCGAGGCGATCAAAAGCTATCTCAACTGGGACAATGCGTCCGAGGCGATTCTGGTCGGCGCCGGTTCTCTCGGCAGTGCCCTGCTCGGCTACGAGGGATTCGAAGAGTACGGGCTCAAGATCATCGCCGCCTTCGACGCCGATCCCGGCAAGATCGGCACCGAAATCCACGGGCGGAGCGTCTTCGGCGTCGAACGGCTCGAGGAACTCGTCCGCCGGCTTCAGGTCCGCATCGGGATCATCTGCGTCCCGGCCGCCTTCGCGCAGGAGGTGGCCGACGCCATGGTCGCAGGGGGAATCCGGGCGATCTGGAACTTCGCCAACGTGAGTTTGAAAGTTCCGGAAGAGGTCGTGGTGCAGCGCGAAGTGATCGCCGGCGGGCTGGCGGTCCTTTCCGTCAAAATGAACCGGCGCCTCGCCGATCTCGAACAGCAGGACGGCAACTGAAATTCCGATTGAAACAAGAATAGAGCAATCACCCAAATACAAGCAACCAAGGAGCGAAAATGCAGGAAACCATGGAAACCACCCAGGCGATGATCGACCATCTCGCCGCGGTCAACAAGATCCTCGAGAAGTACGGGTACTCGGAAGCGAAGCTGATTCCGATTCTTCAGGAGGTGCAGGCGGTCTACAAGTATCTCTCCCGGGATATGATCAGCTATGTCGCAACCAGCATCGGCGTGCCTCCGTCGCGGGTCTACGGCGTCGCCACCTTCTATGCGCACTTTTCCATGCAGCCCAAGGGCAAGTACATCATCAAGCTCTGCGACGGCACCGCCTGCCACGTCAAGAAATCGCACGGCCTGCTCAACGCGCTCTACGAACGGCTGAATCTTTCGGCGGACAAGCGCACCAGCTCCGATCTGCTTTTCACCATCGAGACGGTCAGCTGCCTCGGCGCCTGCGGCCTCGCCCCGGTGATGGTGGTCAACGACGAGGTTTACGGACAGTGCACCCCGGAGCGCGCGGTGGAGATCGTCGAGAAGATCATGGCCGAAGAGAAAGCCGCGAACAAGTAATCCCAATCCAACAGAGAGCCAGAAAATATGAGCATCGAAGCAAAGAAAACCGTCGATCTTGAGAAAATCCGCGACGATTACAAGGCGGCCGCCTCCAAAATTCAGCGCCGCATCATCATCTGCGCCGGAACCGGTTGCGTCGCCAACGGTTCGCTGGAGGTCCGCGACGCCCTCGCCGAGGCGCTGAAGAAGGCCGGCGTCGACGTCACGCTCGAACTCCGCAAGGAGGAGGAGCACACCGGCACCTATATTTCGAAATCCGGCTGCCAGGGATTCTGCCAGATGGGGCCGCTGCTTCACATCGAGCCGGGCGATATCCTCTACACCAAGGTCAAAGTGGCCGACGTTCCGGAGATCGTCGAACGCACGCTGCAGCGCGGCGAGGTGATCGACCGTCTGCTCTACGTGCACCCGAAGACCGGCGCTCACTGCAAGGGCGACGCCGATATCCCGTTCTACAACCGTCAGAAGCGCGTAGTGCTGGCCAACTGCCGGATCGAGCCGGGCTGTGTGCGCGAATACATCGCCCGCGGCGGTTACTTCGGTGCCCGCAAGGCGATTCTGGAGATGACTCCGGAAGAGGTCTGCCAGACGGCGATCGACTCCGGGCTGCGCGGCCGCGGAGGCGGCGGCTTCCCGACCGGTCTCAAGTGGAAATTCACCCTCGCGAGCAAGAACGATAAGAAGTATGTGATCTGCAACGGCGACGAAGGTGACCCGGGTGCGTTCATGGACCGCTCGGTCATGGAGGGCAACCCCCACGCCGTCATCGAAGGCATGATGATCGCCGCGCGCGGCATCGGTGCCAATGAGGGGTATGTGTACGTCCGGGCCGAATATCCGCTGGCGGTGACCCGCATGCGGGCGGCGGTCAAGGATGCCGAGGAGGCCGGACTGTTGGGCGATCACCTGTTCGGTTCGGATTTCTGCTTCCGGGTCAACGTGATGGAAGGCGCCGGCGCGTTCGTCTGCGGTGAGGAGACCGCGCTGATCGCGTCGATCGAAGGCAAGCGCGGCATGCCGCGGCCGAAGCCGCCGTTCCCGGCCCAGAGCGGACTGTGGGGCAAGCCGACGGTCATCAACAACGTCGAAACGCTCGCGTCGGTTCCCGGCATCTTCTTCAAGGGGCCGGAGCAGTACAAGGCGGTCGGTACGGAGAAGTCCCCCGGCACCAAGACCTTCGCTCTCACCGGTCACGTGGCCAACACCGGACTCATTGAGGTTCCCTTCGGCACCACGCTGCGCGAAATCGTCTACAACATCGGCGGCGGCGTCACCAACAACAAGGGCGAAGTGACCGACGAGGATTTCAAGGCGGTTCAGATCGGCGGACCCTCCGGCGGCTGCCTCACTCCGGAGATGCTCGATCTGCCGATGGATTTCGATTCGCTCAAATCGGTCGGCGCGATGGTCGGTTCCGGCGGTCTGGTGGTGATGAACAAGCAGACCTGCATCGTCAAGATCGCCCGCTTCTTCATGCAGTTCACCCAGAATGAATCCTGCGGCAAGTGCGTGCCCTGCCGCGAAGGCACCAAGCAGATGCTCGCGATGCTCGACGACATCATCGAGGGGCGCGCCGACCGCCACACGCTGGAACTGCTCGAAGAGACCGCGAAGGCGGTTCAGCTCGGTTCGCTCTGCGGCCTCGGCAAGACGGCGCCGAACCCGGTGCTTTCGACGCTGCGGTACTTCCGCGATGAATATGAGGCGCACGTCTTCCGGAAGACCTGTCCGGCGGGCGAATGCAAGGCGCTGGCGCGGCCGGAAATTCTCGCTTCGAAGTGCAAAGGCTGCACCGCCTGCGCCAAGAAGTGCCCGGTCGGAGCGATCAGCGGCAAGGTCCGCGAGGTTCACGTGATCGACGCCGACAAGTGCATCAAGTGCGGCGCCTGCAAGGCGGCCTGCCGGTTCGGAGCGATCATCGGCCTGTAATCAAAACTACCACTGGAGTGAGAAAATAAAATGAGTGAAGTGAAGAATACTTTGACCGTCAACGGCCGCGAGATTGAGATTGCGGGCGAGCGCAATCTGCTCGAGCTCATCCGCAAGGCCGGTATCGACATCCCGACGTTCTGCTACCATTCCGAGCTGTCGATCTACGGCGCCTGCCGCCTCTGCCTGGTGGAGGTTCAGGGGCGGGGGATCATGGCCTCGTGCTCGACCAAGCCGGAACCGGGGATGGTGATTCACACCGATACCCGTGCGATCCGCAACATGCGCAAGATCAACGTGGAACTCCTGCTCGCCAGCCACAACCGCGAGTGCCCGACCTGCCAGCGCAGTGCGAACTGCACGCTGCAGGATCTCGCCCGCAAGCTCGGGGTGAAGGATGTCCGTTACAAGCAGTCGCTCAAGAATCTGCCGCTGGATGCCTCCAGCCCGTCGCTGGTTCGCGATCCGAACAAGTGCGTGCTTTGCGGCGACTGCGTCCGGGTCTGCTCCGAGGTGCAGAGCGTCGGCGCGCTGGATTTCGCCAGCCGCGGCGCCAATGCCCGTGTGGTTCCGGCGTTTGACAACAACCTCAACGACGTCGAATGCGTCAACTGCGGCCAGTGCGCGCAGGTCTGCCCGACCGGAGCGATTGTGGCGAAGAGCGACGCCGACAAGGTGTGGAACGCGATCTACGATCCGGACAAGGTGGTGGTGGTGCAGGTTGCGCCGGCCGTCCGGGTGGCGCTGGGCGAGCGTTTCGGATTCCCGACCGGGGAGAACGTTGCCCGCAAGATGGTCACCGCGATGAAAATGATGGGATTCGACTACGTCTACGACACCTGCTTCGCGGCGGATATGACGATCTTCGAGGAGGCGACCGAATTCATCGACCGGCTGAGCAACAACGGGACGCTGCCGATGTTCACCAGCTGCTGCCCGGCGTGGGTGAAATTTGCGGAAACCTTCTATCCGGAACTGTTGCCGAATGTGTCGACCACCCGTTCGCCGCAGGCGATTTTCGGTGCTGTCGCGCGGAAGACGCTCCCGGCGAAGCTCGGCGTGAAGCCGGAAAATCTGGTGGTGGTTTCGGTCATGCCCTGCACGGCGAAGAAGTACGAGGCGCAGCTGCCGAAGTTCAGCAACGAGGGCCGTCCGGATGTCGATTATGTGCTCACCACGGTCGAGCTTGCCTCGATGATCGAGTCGATGGGAATCGAACTCAAGGAGCTGGAGCCGGAAGCCTTCGACATGCCGCTCGGCTTCTCCACCGGCGGCGGCGTCATCTTCGGTACGACCGGCGGCGTGATGGAGGCCGCGCTGCGGTTCGCCGTGGAAAAGGTCAGCGGCAAGACGCTCGAAGAGATTGACTTCCGCGAGGTGCGCGGACTTGCTCCGCGCAAGGAGGCGGTGATCGAGGTTGCGGGCAAGAAGTTGCGGATTGCCGTGGTGCACGGTCTCGGCAACGCCCGGAAACTGCTGGAAGACATCAAGGCGGGGCGTGCGGAATTCGACTTTGTCGAAGTGATGGCCTGCCCGGGCGGCTGTGTGGCCGGCGGCGGACAGCCGATTTCTCACGAAGAGGGATTCCGCACCAAGCGTGCCTCCGGCCTCTACGACACCGACAAGGAGCGTCAGGTGCAGAAGCCGCAGGACAACTTCTGGGTGGACAAGTGCTATGCGGAGAGCTTCGGCGGCCGTCCCGGGTCGCATGAGGCGCACACCCGTCTGCACACGCAGTACAAGAACCGCAGTCAGCTTTTCGACGCGAAGAGTCCGATCATGCACTCTCCGGAGGAGGGAGCTCCGACGATCTGCGTCACCATCTGCACGAAGCAGAAGGAGTGTCCGGGGCAGCAGCTGCTGGGCAAGATTGTGGAATTCGTCAAGGAACGCGGACTTACGGAAAAGGTCAACATCGAGGCGGCGTTCAGTTCGCGTCCGGAAGCGGATGGAACCATCGCGGTGACGGTGAGCGACATCGTGATTCCGCGCAACGATTCGGTCGAGCAGACGCTGAAATCGGTCAAGCAGGCGATCGAATCGACGGTGTCGAAATAGTTCGATATCGCCAGCGAGCAGAATCCCCCGGGGCGGACACTCCGGGGGATTTTTTTTCATCTTGCACTGCGGCGGGCGAACATTACGTGGGCGAGAGGAGGGGGCATCGAGCGGACACTCCCTAGAGTTTCCCCGGTCAACGGTTTCTGTTTCTTCTGGAAAAGGTTGGAACCGTTGGAGCTATTTTTTCGCGGGGAGTTGGAGGCGTCGTATGCCCTTGCACACGATGTTGCCAGGATGGGACACCCCGGAAACGGCAATAGGGAATCGACCGTCTCCGACCCCGACACCCTCGACGGCCGGGGCACACCGACCGGGTTTGCGCGCCCCGGCAGGGACATGGCAGTTCCCCGATGGCGGCCGGAGGCGCGTTGACCTAGCGGTATTGCAGTTCGAACAGGAGGGTCCCCGGGCCGTCAAAGTCGCAGAGAATGCGGTCGCTCTGTTCCGAAGCGATACGGTTGCTGAAGAGCTCCGTCACCTTCGCGGCCTGCCGGGGAAGGTGGATTTCATAACGGCCGGCCGCCGCACTGTGAACCATCAGCAGATCCTCCGAGGCCCAGACCGGCAGCGGAGAATCGCTGTAGAGGTGCACTCCCGCGGAACGGGCGAGATCGCGCAGGATTCCGGGGGTGAGCGCGTCACTCTGCGGACAGCTGGCGGAGAACCAGCTTCCCCGGGAAACCGGGCCTCCCGAGGCGTCGAGGGGGAACCCGGTCAGCTCTTCCATCGCGGCTTCCGACCAGCGTTCCCCGTCGGAGAGACCGGCGCCATGAAGCCAGAGAATGGTCCGATTCTTCCGGAAAAGATATTGCTCCAGCAGAGCGCGCTTCTCCTGCGTCACCTCGTAGAGCGCCGGGAGGATCACCAGCTTGAAGCGGTCGAGGTCCGGAATCCGGGGGAGGTCTGCGAGGGTGTAGACCCGATAGGGCGCTCCGAGACGGTTGCAGCAGCGGAGCAGGGGGGGCATGATTGCTCCGGCGGAATTGCCTTTTGATTCATCGTCCACATACCGGAGGCTGGCCGGATCGACGAAAAGGGCGACCTCCGCATCCGGCTGGCGGTTCCGGTCGGCGAGACGATCCCAGATCTGTTTGAACCGGGCGATCTCCCGGAGGGTTTCCCGGCCGGTGAAGAATTTTCCCCACATGTCGAACCACCAGAGCGAGGTCCCGTGGAAGAGGGAGCGACAGAATTCGCGCCGCAATCCGGCGATATCTTCGGCTTCATTTTTCCAGAGCAACGGCATCCAGGTGAGTTTGATGTTGGCGGTGTGGGTCCGGTGGTCGCATTCGTGCAGATAACCTTTTTTCGCCAGATGGATCGAACCGTTCGGAATCATGAAGCCGCCGCCGCCGCCGAGCTCGCGGTCCTGATAGGAACCGGGACTGATGAGAAAATCGATCTGGTCCGAAGCGAGAAGTTTGTCGCAGGCGAGGTGACCTGCCTGAACCAGGCGTTTGGTGCCAAGCTCCAGGACGTAACCGTAGAAGACGCCGATCTCTTTGCCTTCCGGAATCAGGGCGCGGGCCGCCCCGGCGAACCGGAGGATGGAGTCGGCCACCAGTTCACTGTGGAACTGCCAGTAGCGCAGTGCATCGGCGTCCTGCTGCGGGTCGCGCAGTCCGTTGTGGGGGGCGTGGAAGCGTTGCGCGTAGGTGGGAATACACTCTGGCTCCGCTTCGCCGCGGGCTTTGACCCACTCCCGGTAGCGATTGAGTTTCTGGAGCGATTCGCGGCCGTTGGAATAGTCCATCCACTCATCGGTGGTGCCGCAGGCGAGGATGTAGCATTGGATCAAATGGCCGTATTTTTCTTCGGCGTGGCGGATCAATGATTCCATGTAGTTGCGTGTCGCTTCGAACCAGGCGGGGGAGGACAGGGCGTCGGTGAGTGAGAGAAAGCTGTCGGCAGGACCGCAGTGGGCGACGTTGAGCCGCCGCACCAGCCAGGAGGGCGAGTTGAGGTCCACCATGCAAAGAATTTCCGGATTCGGGGAGATTTTCTTCACATCTTCGATCTGCTGATCGAACGGGGCGAAGTCGTAGACCTCCGGTGCGAGCCAGGTGGGGGGATATTCTGAATAGGGTTCGCCGAGCGAATTGGTGGTATGAGCGGGGAAAACGCAGAACTGATTGACCCCGGCCGCGTGAAATTCCCGCATGGCATCGAACTCTTTTTGGAAAGAACGGTAGGCGAAAAACGGTTTCCGGTTCATGAATCTCCTCCCGCCAGATGGCAATGGATTTGGTTTTGTTTTATATTATTAAATAATAAATTTGTAATTATTTATTATTAAAATAATGCCATAAAAATGAAATGCAAGTCTGAGGTTTGAAAAAGAGAGCAGAACCGGATTTCAGCGTCGCGAGGGGACTTTTCACAGTACCCCGGCTTTCTCACGGGCTTAAGCGCGGCCAGCATTTCCCCCGGAACCCGGTCTTCTCACGGGAACAAGCGCGGTTAGCGCCGCGAGCGCATGTGAGAGAACTGCTTTGCGGAACGCAAAGCAGCAAGGAGCGATTGCGACGCAGTCGAACGGAGTCGAGCGCAGCCCCTCCGGCGATTGAGGAGTTGGCGGGCGAAGCCCGACAAGTAAGGCCCGCGAGGGCCGCGTGCGGATCAGTATCAACCGACTTTGGTTTTCTCACGGGCGGGGAGGTCCGGAGGGCGCCCGGCCCTCCGGCTCCCGCGACGAATCTTTCCCCGCAGAGGCCGAATATGCCGCCTTTATCTTGTTCGCGCACCACAGAAGCCGGAAGTTTTCCGCCCAGGCATAAGCTTCTGTCAACTATGAGGAGGACTGGTAGACGTTTGCAATCAACAGTCTGGGTTGCTATAGTAATACAGAATTTTTTTTGCCGCAGAAATTGTTCTGCAAAGGAATTAATTTCTATGAGAATTAAATGGTATCACTGGATAATTCCAATCTCGCTAGTTTTTATCATAACAGCATCGGTTTGCATATGGCTCATATTTGAGGATAACCGGCGCCTTCTTTGCCGATTTGCTTTGGGAGCTGTTGCTTGTTCTCTGGAACTTTATCAGGATAAGTTCGGTGAACTTCCTCCATCATTGGAAATTTTAAGCAAGGAATTTCCAGAGTATAGAAAATTTGTCTATCTGGGATATAAACCACGGCCATGGAGTTGGCAGCGGAATAACGCAAGTCTTTTATACAACCGTACGCCTGCAACAGATTTTGCGTATTCCAGTCAACATTCGGGTGACAAACATATACGGGAATGGAATATGGAGGATGTTCTTCTGGCAGCTCCGATCCCCATACTGGGGAAACGAATTGTGATTTTTCATCGCGATTTTGCGAATCAAAAACGAATGGCTATAGATAAGAAACAAAAATACTTGTAGAATCTCTTCAAACGTACTATATTATCAGTATGGAACTTCGAGATGCAAGAAAAATCAATTCAAAAGAATTGTATGATCGT
>OIWQ01000053.1_pt1 | contig 132040 bp, 93 predicted proteins | sample 1587571 | NCBI WGS metagenome assembly OIWQ01 (sample SAMEA3888910, study PRJEB22519) | human gut metagenome | biome: human gut; feature: human-associated habitat; material: faeces | place: Denmark | collected 2010
TAGCCCAAGATTCATCCGATATATCATGTCGTTCGTATGCATTCGCCATTTTCCCTACATCCTTTTTTGACGTTTGCATAATATAGCACAAATCTATTGACGACACAACCTAGTGCCGGTCACGCATGTGCCGGACTACGACCATGAGCTCTATTTAAACCTGATCCTGCGGCTCTACTATGAATGTACCAAAAAGCGACTGGGCCACAAGGTCATGGTGCCGACAATGTTTGTTGAACTTCTGGTCTATCTTGCCCGCGGTTACAATCAGAATCTCGAACCCGGCGCCGCCTGGCGTCTCGAAGCACCCGCCGCATATCTGGCTCGACACTTTGATGCACCGCTCGATCTGCCGATGCTGGCGAAACTGGCCGGCATGTCGGAGCGAAATCTTTTCCGCCATTTCAAGCAGCAGTTCGGCATGTCTCCCCGGCGCTATCTCGAACGATTGCGGATTCAGAATGCGATGCGCCTGCTGCGCAACAGCGACTGCGGCCGGGAGGAAATCGCTATGCAGTGCGGCTTCTGCGACGGAAACCATCTCTCCCGCGTCTTTCAGAAAGTGACAGGATGCAGCTGCCTGCATTTCCGCCGCCGGGCCAGAGAAACGAAGCCCGACAGCGATGATTGTGCTTCTTCCCGCAATTGATCCGGACAACGTCGAAATCGCTTTCTTCAAATCAGAAAATAGATATATTTGTCTTTTTTATACTTATTTTTGGCAATTTTATTAATTCTATATGTCTTTTTTGATGTTATATTAGACATTGAAAAGCCATTGCGGGAGCATATGGCGAGGAACTCAATTCTGCTCAAACAGGGGGAAGAGCGAAGAAGGACGTTTTTGCAGGAAGACCATCGGTTCGGGAGTCCAGCCCGTAAGAGGGACGCTGTCGATGAGAAAGAAAATTTCTTCGTATTTCATTTCAGGAGGGATTGTCGTCATGAAAAGCTCGGATCAAGTGAGTCTCTTTCCTGCCCGGCCGCGACAAGTTTTTACGCTGATCGAACTTCTGATCGTAATTGCGATCATTGCGATTTTGGCGGCGATGCTGCTCCCCGCACTCAACAAAGCCCGGGAATCGGGGAAACGCGCCTCCTGTGCCTCCAATGTCAAGCAGTTGTGCACGATGGTTTTTCTCTATACCGGTTCCAATGAGGATTACCTGCCTGTCCGGGACATCTGGTACCAAGCTCTCCTGGACAACAAGAAAGACGTTGAGAAGAATCTGCCGAAAATCTTTTTCTGTCCGGCGCAGCAGAATCCCCCACTTGATTATCAGACAATGCATTATGGGATCAATGAAAACATCACCTCCAAGGAGTTGGTGCCGCACCGGATCTCCCAGTGCAAACGGCCTTCCCAGATCATTCAACTGGCGGACGGTGACGGTGACGGCGACGGCGATTATGTGATCAATGCCGCCTATTGGATCATCGGCAGTTTTCACAGCGGTCCGACCCCCATCGGCTATCTTGATGGTCACGTTTTCTCACAACTGCGCACCCTGGTAAGCAGAATGAATGCAATGCCGGGTACCATGTCGGCCGTCGGCTCATGGACCACGGAATTGAGCCGGATATGGGGGAAAGACAACTGGTTTATGAAATAATTTCCGCCGGAATTTGGCTTGCATCCGTACGTCAGGAGGCCATGATCTCCATGGATTTTTTCAGCTTTTTCACTCGCCATCAATCAGAAAGGAATTGAACATGAAGAAAATGTGCAAAAAACTGTTCTGCGCCGGCATCTTCGCTCTGACCTCTGCGCTTCCGGCGGCAACTCCCATCGAAAATGACTTTTCCGTGAATGCCGCGACCAAGGGCATGACGCTCGGGAAAAATGCCGCAATTGCCGATGGAGTTCTGGATCTGAAAGGGTGGCCGGTCGCCCGCTGGGATCTCTCCTCCTTCCGCGGGCCGGTGAGAATCCAGTTCCGCCTCTCCCCGCAACAGGCGCTTCACGAGAAGAATTTTCATTACGGGTTCAATCTGGTTGCGGAGGATGGCCGAAACGCTCTGTTCTACGCCGCCCGCAACCGCATTGACGCGCAGCTCACTTCACCGAAGGCGGAGGGCGGAAAAGTTTTGAGCAAGGCGTGGATCAACCCGAAAATGGAAACCGGCATCCAGGACCGGAAATGGAGTCAATTTGACATTACGGTCACGGAACAGGAGGTTCAGGTCCGCATCGACGGCGCACTCTGCATGACCGCCCGGTTTGCCCTTCTGCCGTTGAAGGAGTTCAATTTTCACAGCTACAACTATCATCTTCAAGTCGATGACCTGAAGATCGAAGCTGTCGGGGATGGGCAGAAATGAATCTCAGCAGAACAATCCTGCTTCTTCTGCTCCTTGCCGGAGCGGGCAGAGGGTTGGCTGTCGAGCCGGTCATTCAGGACTTTTCCTCCTCCGGGGACGCCGGGCAGATCGGCCGGAATGCGGAGATCAAGGACGGGGTGCTGAAGTTGAAAGGGTGGCCGGTCGCCCGCTGGGATCTCACCCCGTTCAACGGCCCGGTCCATATTCGTTTCCGTCTGAAACCGCTGCGGGCGCTCCATGAAAAGAATTTTCACTACGGCTTCAATTTGTACAGCCGGACCGGCACCCGTGCGCTGTTTTATGCCGCCAACGGCAGGATTGACGCCCATCTGCTCAAGCAGGAGGGCGATTCCGAACGACGTATCGCCGCGGCCTGGATCCCGACCGGGATGAAGACCGGAATCCAGAACGGGCAGTGGGCGGAATTTGATATTTCCGTCGGCCGCGAAGTGGTCTCTGTCATGATCAACGGCACCCGCTGTCTTACAGCAAGATTTCCCATGATTCCGCTTGCCGCGTTCAGTTTTCACAGCTACAACCACGAACTTGAAGTGGATGATCTCCTCATCGAGCCGGTGGTTGAGAAAGAGGCCGCAGTTGCGCTTGAACCGCTCTTTGCCGCAGATTTCAACCGGAATCTCGACGCCGTCACTCTCCGGGGAACGGTATCTCCCGTCCGGAAAGGCCGGGCGGAACCGGTACAGGATGCGGATGGCGGCGCGGTGCGGCTTACCGGCAGCACGCTGAATTATCCGTTCCAGGCGGAACTCTCCCCGCGTCAGGGGGCGATTCAGTTTCGCGTTCGCAGCGTTGACGGCCGCGGCGGCGAAATCCTGCGCCTCTCGGATGGGGCTGGCGACCGCGTCCGCTTTTCGCTTCGACAGAACTCTCTCTCGGCGGTCATCGCACAGAAGAGAGACCCGCACGGACTTCTGTTTCAACGCGCCGTTCCCGGAGACGGCGGCGACTGGGTTCTGATCACGCTGGTGTGGAAGCCGGACCAGACCACCAGACTCTTTGTCAACGCGCTGCCGTATGTCGTGGATTTCAAACCGGGGCAGCGCGCACCGGATATGGTCGACCCGGCCTTTGACGGTATAAAACAGCTGATCCTGGGAGGGGAAGGCGACCTCGTCATCGATGACGTCAGGCTCTGGCGGCGATCGCTCTCCAACCGGGAGGTCTATGAAACCTATCGCAAAACCATGCCGCTGGACATGGTGATGGAGGAGACCTTGTTTGACGAGACCCGGGATGCCGAACCGGTGGTCCGGGTCGCGCCCGGAGGATTTTTCACCCGACCGCTCCCGGTGGCGGCTCCAGCATCGATTCCCGCAGAGGCGGAGTTTCAGCTTACCCTCCTGCGAAACGGGGACTCCCGCCCCCTGTGCGAAACGACCATACGCAAAATGATTGAAAAGCCCGAAGAGATCCGGTTGGCTCCGATTCGGCTCCCGTTCGGAAGTTACACGTTAATCTGCAATATTCTGCGCGACGGCACCCGCCATCGTAAATCCTTTCCCATCCTCTCTGCCCGGGCACCGGCAGCGCGGAGAATGGCCGAAGCCGCCGATGTTTCCGCCGGGAAACTGCTGTTTGAAAAAAACTTGACCTCCGCGGCCGATCCGGCGGTCTTCAGCGAAGGGGCAACGCATGCCGGAGGCGGCGGCCGCTATCTGGAGGCCGGTTCCGGCAAGGGAGACCGCTTCTGTTTCGAAATTTCCTTCCCGCGGGAACAGTTGGGGAAACCGGTGCTGCTCGACATCACCTGGCCTGACGACAAGCCGCGCTCCATGGGATTCTACATGTACGGCAACGGCATCTGGGCCAACCGGGACCGGCTGCAGAGCGGCGTCCAGGCGGGCCGGGAATATCCGGAGAGCGGTGAGTTGCAGACGACGCGGCACCTCTTCTACCCCGGCGTGGAAACCTATCTCTTCGAGGCGCGCACCATGGCAAAAGAGATGCCGGCTGCCGTGGCGAAGGTACGCGTCTACGCGCTGGCGGAAGAGGAACTACCCCGGCTGGCTCTCCGGGAACCGGAGGGACTGCCCGGGCGGAAATTCGGTTTCGTGGACGAAGATCAGACCTTCAACAACAATCTCGGAATCGACCGGGCCAATCGACGTTCGCCCCGGTATCGGGAGTGGCAGACACACTACAACTCGATGACCGCCTTTGTGCTGGATGAGACCATCCGCTATTTCGATTATGTCGGAATGAACCGCTTCTACTGCCCCTACTGGCGGTATGCGAGCGGCTCCGCCAACGTCGAAGGACACACCGGCAACGGACTTTTCCCGTTCCGCCAGGGCGATATGCCCTATATTCTGAAGCGATTTGCCGATGCAGGGATGGAATTCATTACCGCGCTTCAATACAGCACGCTGCCGGAAGGAGCGAATGCCACGAAGATCGACCGGGATTTCCGAAAAGAGGGCATTCTTCTTGAAAATCGATATGGCGAACTCTCCAATGAGAACGGTCTGGGACGTTTTACCGTCGACCCCTCTGCGCCGGAGACCCTTTCGCTCCTGGGACGCCACCTCTTCGATACCGTCGAATACTTCCGTCGCTATCCCTCCTACGGCGGCCTCTTCTGGTGGGGAGGGCTGGAAGGCTGGCCCAATCTGAACGAAGGGTATGGCGCAGCCACCGCCCGCCGCTTCACCCGCGACACCGGGATCGCTCTCCCGGAAGCGCCGGCGGACCGCTACCGGCAGCTCACGGGTCCCCTCCGCCGGGAGTGGATCAACTGGCGGGCCAGCGTGACGGAACAGTTCATCCGCGCCGTCAGAAAAGGGTTGACCGCCGCCGGCGGGAACGTACCTCTGCTGCTGCAGGTGCCGCTCGAACCTGCAGCGCGGGAGGAGCATGGGCTGGATCTCGAGGCGATCGCCCGGATTCCCGACATTCAACTGATGATTCGCCGCTCGCCTACCAGATACCGGCACGGTTTTCACTGGGGGACGGAGGAGCTGCCGGACAACGAGCAGATGTACCGCTACGACGACCCGGCGCTGGTCAAGCTGCGCCGGAGCGGGAAACTGCACGGAGTATTCGCGTTTTACACCTATTTTGAGACCTACGTCTCTCCCGTCGCCGCCATGGCGAAGCGATACCCGACCGTTTTTGAAGATGCCGATGTGAAGCCGCACGGGCGCTGGTTCCTGCGCGAATTCGCCTTCGATGTCGGCGCCATGGACGCGCTGGAAATCGTCTCCGGCGGCCAGGTGCTCAGTCCGGTGGGCCGGGAGGCGGAGGTGCGCGAATTCGCCCGTGCCTACCGGGCGCTTCCCGCGATGAAATTTCACGATGTGCCGGGGCTGACCGATCCGGTTGTCGCACGGTTTCTGACGACGAAAAACGGCACCTATTTCTACTGTGTGAACATGTTCCATGAACCGGTCGCGGTGGAACTTGACGCAGGGAGAGAGTTTACGAAAACCGATCTCTCCACCGGGGATCGTTCGTCCGGCTGCAAAATCGAACTCAAGCCTTTTGAACTTCGTTCGTTTCTGGTACCGGAGGAAAAACTGCAGTTCCGCAAAATCACGCTGATTTCCGTCGGGCCCCGCGCGGAGAAGATCTATGCGCAACGGCTGAAAATTCTCCGGCAGACGGTGGCGAAACTGCGCGCCCGCGTTCTCGATACCGGCCGGGAACAGCGCATCATCGAGCAGATCAGCCGGCACATGAAGCGCAACGAGTGGTGCGAAGTCTGGCGACTCGCCTTTTCCCGGGCGATGAACCAGCTGCTGCACAATGTTTCGGAGGTGGAACACCTTGTCAGCCGGGAACGGATGCTTAAGGCCAACCGGATCGCAATCAATTGCGGCGGCACAATCTATGTGCCCGGGCGCAACGGAGATGTGTTTTTCCCGGACCAGCCTTTCGACGGGAAGTTCGGCTGGATCGGGCGCCGTTCCGCCGTCATCCGGGCAGTCAACAAGCCGCTCGAATTTCATCGTCTGTACGAGAGCGAGGCGTACGATGTGGATGGCTACCGCTTCCGGCTGCCACCGGGCAGCTACCGGCTGCGGCTCTATATGAAGTGCGGCTTTCCCAAGGATTCCAAACCGGATTACTTCGTCTTTGACATCCTCGGCAACGGCAGGATGCTGGCGAAGAATTTCGACCTCTTCGTTGCCTGCAAAGAGGATTTCGACCAGGCGACGGTGCTGGAATACCCTGTCCGGATCGAGGCGGACGGCTCCTTCGAGCTGACGTTCCGGACCGACGGAAAACACTATCCTTCGGCCCGTTTGATCAATGGATTGGAGATTTTTCCTGAATGAACCTTCAGAGCGAGTGTATTGTTATGGCAATGGCTGTGTGGCTGGCGGGGGGAATTCATGCGGCGGATTCCGGGTTGACTGCCTGGCGGACCTCCGCCGCCCCCACCCTGGAGAGTCCCGGATGGCAGAGTGTGCGATCTGAAACGCTTCAACCCGTCGATACCGAGGGATTCTGGTCGCCGTTTGAGCGGCGCAGCGGAATGACCGGGAAGGTGCTGGAACCGGGCCGGGTTCAGCTGATGTGGAGCCCGGATGCGCTCTACGTCCGCTGCCGGCTGACCGATTCTGACCTGGTGGCCTCTCCCCAAAATCGGGACCAGAGCGCCATTTATATGGCGGCAGATGCGGTGGAACTGTTTCTCAAATGCGACGATTCTCCCTGCTACTGGGAGTTTCACGGTTCCATCGACGGGAAAAAGAGCGGCTGGCGGTATTCGTCGCGCGGTCGTCTGGGGTTGCCCGGTACGGATGTGCGTTCCGCAGTGACGGTGACGGTTCAGGAGGAGGGCACGCGAAACCGCCTGGAGGACCGGGATGCAAGCTGGCAGATCCTTTTCCGCATTGACGCCGCGGAGCTCAGAAACGGCTCCGGCGGCCCGTGGCCGGGAGGGCGGCAGTGGCGGATGCAACTGGTTCGATACAACTATTCCCAATACCTCCCCTGCCGGGAGGTCTCGGTCTTTCCGAAAATGCGGGAGTTCAATCCGCACCTGACGGAAGATTACGCGGTGATCCATTTTCTCGGAGAATCCGCGGAGAAGGCGGATCTCTCCGCGGACAGCCGGCTCATCTTCGCCGACTGCGCTGTCGTGCTGTTTGATATCGACAACACCATCACTTTTTACAGGAATAAGGACTTCCCGACTCTGCACGGAAATTTTCTCTTCCCGATCATTCGCGATCTCATGGTGGAACGCGGCTGGCGGAAGGAGAGTGCGGAGGAAGCAATCCTGGCGCTTACCAGACGCATCCCCCACTGGGATTATCCCGATTTCTTTGCGGCATTTGATCTTCCGCCCCGGGAGGCGTTCCGCCGCTGCCGGGAATGGCATGAGAAGTATATCGGGGTCAATCAGGACGCTTTGACGTTGATCGACACCCTGCGCCGGCAGGGGAAACGTCTGGCAATCGCCAGCAACAATCCCTACACCGGCTGTCTGTGGAAATTGCAGCAGGCGGGGCTGGCGGATGAAAACGGCTCCTCCGTCTTCTGCAAAATTTTCAGCACCGATGTCGTGCGCGGCTGCAAGGGAGAGCCGGCAGTGTGGCCGAACATTCTGGCGCGTCTGCCGTACCTCCCGGAAAAGATCGGGATGGTGGGCGACAATCCGCTTGAGGACTCCGATTTGCCGCGAAAGTACGGCATAAAAGCAATCTATCTCTTTGAGCGCAATCAGCCCCGGATGGAGTTCGGTGCGATTCACTGACAGAGGGAAAAGGAGTTTTATGTGCGGGAAAAAAGAGTTGCCTCTCCTGATGGCCTCGATGATCTGCGGAGCGCTGTGCTCCGGCGGGAACGCGGAGACGATGTGTTTCGGCGAACTGCTGTGCGACAATGGCGAAACGCTGATTCTGTCAGCGCCAGCCCGGTGGGAAGGGAAGCTGAACGGAAGTTCGATCGCCGTGGAATTTTCCGAAAACCGCTGTCGGATTCCCTGTGACTGCAAACAGCAGAATCTGGCGGAACTCGAAACCGAAATCGACGTGCCGGCCGCCGGAGAGATCCGCATCGGTTGCGGCGCGGACTGGTACTTTGAGTTCATCGTTGACGGCAGCACCGTCTACTCCACCTGGCAAAAGGGGAACGGTACGGCCGATTTCGGTCGTTTCAACCACATTTTTCAGGTTCCGGTGCGGGCAGGCAGACATCAGATCCGGGTCCGGTTGCGCAACGGAATGGGCGGAATGAGCTTTCATTGCGGTCCGCCGACAAAACCGTCGTACCGCAACCGGCAGCCGGTTCCGACGGAAAAACTGATGCAGGCGCTGTCGACGCTCTACACTTCGGACTGCCGCCGCCTCTCCCCGGAGCGGCGCACGGCGCTCCAGGTCTGCCAGGATGCTCTGGATCTGATTGAACCGGGAAACCGGGAGCCGGAACAGCCGGTCAATCAATGGCTCGATTCTGCCTTGGAAAAGATCAAAAGAGAGGTTCCGGCGGAGCCGGTCTCCGGCAATCGGGTCGTCCTCTGGCTGGTTTACAATATGGGAGTGATCGTCAAAACATCCGGAGCGACGTTCGGAATCGACATCTGCCACCCGAGAGCGGCGGAACTTGCCGATCTTCTGGATTTCGCCATGATCACGCACTTTCACCCCGATCATTTCGACCGGAAGTTTGTGGAAGCGATGCAGCGGGAGGGATTTATTGCCGGGAAACCGGTGTTGAGCAGTTTCTACCCGTCACGGCACTTCCGCAAATATCCGGCCGTGTGGCAGTTCGGAGACATCACCATCCGCACCGGTGACATCGATCACAACGAGATGCTGCCGAACTTTGTGACGACCTACGAGATCCTCTGCGGGAAAGGCAAAGAGGCCTGCACCATCCTGCACACGGGAGACGGAGCCAACGTCGCCCAGTTGAATCCGGCGCGTCACGTCAATATTTTGATCGCCCATCCGCGGCCGTTCGGCGAGATCCATTTTGCGGCGGAAGCGGCTTCGAAGCTGACGCCCGATCTCCTGATTGTCGGTCATCTGCAGGAGATCAGCCACGGATTCGGCCCCGGGCGGTGGAGTTACCAGACCGGATTTGACGAGTGTGCCGGACTGCCTGCATCCGTCACCGGGGTGGTTCCCGTCTGGGGAGAAAAAATCATTTTCGACCCAAAGGAGGGGGAATGAACAAGACCCATGAACCATCCTGGCTTGCACAGGCGGTTTTCTATGAGATCTATCCGGCCAGCTTTCGCGATTCGAACGGAGACGGGATCGGCGATATCGCGGGTATGATCTCGCAACTCGATTATCTGCGCCGTCTCGGTGTCAACGCACTCTGGATCAATCCCTGGTATGTCTCCTCTTTCCGCGACGGCGGCTATGACATAACAGATTTCATGCGGCCGGATCCCCGGTATGGAACACTTGCCGAAGCGCGGAATTTTTTCCGGGAAGCCCACCGGCACGGCATCCGGGTGGTCCTGGATCTGGTTGCCGGTCACACGTCGCTGGAACATCCCTACTTTCAGGAATCCTGCCGCGGGACCGGCAGTCGCCACCAGGATTTCTACATCTGGAATCCCAACAGCGTCTACCGCGGGACTGCAGAACAGTACTACATCGCCGGACTCTTTCCGCGCGGCTCGTACTGCGCCAACTTTTTCGCATCGCAGCCGGCGATCAATTACGGGTTCAACAAGGTGGAAAACTCCTGGGAAATGTCCTGCGACCACCCGGCCTGCCGGGCAAACCGGGAATGGCTGATTTCCGTCATGCGATACTGGCTCGATCTGGGGTGCGACGGATTCCGGGTGGACATGGCTTCCTCCATCATCAAGCGGGATCCCGGCTTTGAAAAGACTTCGCAATTCTGGCAGTCGGTACGGACTCTTTTCGACCGGGAGTATCCCGAGGCGGTGCTCCTCGCCGAGTGGTTCATGCCGGAGAGATCACTGGCGGCAGGCTTTCACCTGGATTTTGTCCCGCCTTCGGGACTTTTCCGCAACGACAGCTGGAGTTGCTCGCCGATATTTTCCGGAGAGATTCTGTTTTCCGCCGCGACGAAGAAGAACGACGGCAAATGGCTCGACGGCTACCGCAAACTGTGCGATGTCTGCAACCCGGCAGGGCTCTGTCTGTTCTCCGGGACGCATGATCAATGGCGGCTCTCGTATTTCGGCAGCGATCGTGAAACGATGGTGAAACTCGCGTTCATGACGGCGCTTCCGGCGCCACCTTTTTTCTATTACGGAGACGAAATCGGCATGCGTCATCTTGTCGGAGTGGCGGTGGAAGGCAGTGCGTCACGCGGCGGAGCCAGAACGCCGATGCAGTGGGACCATTCACGCAATTTCGGCTTCTCCACTGCGGCGCCGGAGAAACTCTATCTGCCGACGGATTCCGCCGCCGGGGCTCCGACCGTGGAAGATGCATTGGCGGGACGAAATCCTCTCTTCACCACCGTCAGGGAGTTAATCCGTCTGCGACGGGAGCATCCCGCTCTGGGAGGCGACGGTGCGCTCGAACTGGACTGTCCGGAAAACTTTCCGCTGCGCGTGACCAGACGCCTGGCGGGGGAAACGATATTCGCCGCATTCAATCCCTCCGGCGAAACGGTCAGTTTTCCTCTGCCGGGCACGTGGGAAACGTTGCTGACACGTGGCGTTGTCCGCAAAAACGAAATGCTGCTTTTGGAGCCGGTTTCCTTTATTTTCCTCCGAAAGGCAGCTTCCCAACCGGGGGGGAAGATGCATGACGTGTGATTGCCCGGGGAGCCCTGCGGGGAAACTCTGACTGCCGCGGGAAACGAGCAACCCGTATGCGGCAGACGGATTGTACGGAAAATTGAGGATATTCCTCTCTATAGCCCGACGTTTGACAAAGTGCGTCAAAGAGCTTGCAATCGACGGAGAGCAGAATATAGTAACAGGGACATGGAATTGTCACACCACTTTTGTTGAAACAATTGTCCACGGAAGGAGAGAGTGCAATGAAACAACTGCTTGTAAATACGGAAGTCAAAAAAACGCTGTCGAAAATCTGGGAATTCGGTGTCAACACCTGTCATGCGCCCCTCTGGCTGCGTACCGATCTTGTCGGGCAGTTGAAACGGCAGCACACCGAGCTGGGGTTTCGTTACATCCGGTTTCATGACATTTTCGGCGATGAGCTGGGCGTGGTGGATTCCGAAGGAAAATTTCATTTCGAGCGGGTCATTCAGATCTATAAGAATGTGCTGGCATGCGGAATGAAACCGTTTGTGGAACTCTCCTCCATGCCGGGGGCGCTCGCCTCGGGGGAAAATAACGTCTGCTTCTACAAATTCCGTTCCGATCCGCCGGCACGCTGGGAGGCCTGGCGGGAACTGGTGGCGGCCTTTGCCCGTTCTCTTACCGGAGCATTCGGTGAAGAAGAGGTGAAAACGTGGTATTTCGAAGTCTGGAATGAACCGGATATCCCGTTCTGGAGCGGAAGCCGTGATGAATACTTCCGGTTGTATGATCTTGCGCGGAACGCGATAAAATCCGTATCGCGGGCCTACCGGGTCGGCGGCCCGGCCACCTCCAAGACAAAATGGATTCCGGAATTTGTCGCTCACACCTTCAGGCCGTCGAAGGAGGATCCGGATACCGGGATCCGGTGTGATTTCATTTCGACGCACGCATATCCCAGCGATCTGGCGTTTCTCAACAGTGCGGAGGGTTCTGTCCGTCTGGAACAAGCCTCCGTCATGAGGGATCTGTATGCTGCGGTGCGGCAGGTGCTGGATACGGCCTGGGGACCGGATTTTCCGCTCCTTCTGGGAGAGTGGAACTCTTCCGCCGGACCGTATGCCTTCAACCACGATGCATGCAACAATGCGCCGTTCATCTGCAAGACGATGAGTGAACTGCGCCGGTTGTGCGCCGGCAGTCTCTACTGGGGGGCGAGCGACATCTATGAAGAGGGCGGGTTTCATTATACTCCATTCCACGGAGGCTATGGGCTGGAGACGATCAACAGCATTCCCAAGGCCTCCTACCATGCATTCCGCTTTCTGCACGGACTGGGGGATACGGAACTGGAGGCGGTGTTTGACCAGCCCTGTGAAGAACACGGAGTGCTGGCGACGGAACAAAACGGGGAATTCCGTATTCTGGTCTGGAATTACCGGTCCCCGGAATCGGAAGGCGAACCGCTGGAATTTGAAATTTCAGGAGCAGGGAGGTGCCGGGGAACGCTGGAACGAATTGAACCCGGTCACGGCAGTGCGTACGAGACCTGGCGGGAGCTGGGAAGTCCGGAGTTTCTCGATTACCGGAGTTTTGAAACGCTGACAGCGGCTTCTCGAACGCAAGAAGAAGATTTCTCCGGTGAAGAAACAATCTCTCTGGCTCCCGGAACCGTTGCGCTGCTCCGGTTCCGCCGCCTGTAATAAAACGGGCATCTGGAGCCCCCCGGGGGAAAGCATTTCGATGCAGAGCCCGATGGCAGCGCGGCCATTGGGCTTCAATTTTCCCAAGGATGCAGGGAATTGCTTCTGAATTGCCTGTTTTCCCGGCAGCCTTTACGACACCAGGGATTCGCAGTCTCTTTCGTTGTTCACTGCGGTCGCAACAAGAACAGAAACCTTCTGGATTCCACCATCACACGTTGATAACGACCGGAAAATTGCGAACATTTTGAGAGAGGGTACTTGAAAACAGGCCTGTTTTCTGATTGATGAAAATGCAGCGCAAGAAAACGAAAAAGCTATCTCCGAAGTGATTAAAATCGCTGAAAAAGAGATTCGGACATATCTCGACGGACTGGTCCGGCGATCGGTCGAGAATACGCTGATGCGGAAGCCGATGCGATCTGCCAGGCTTCGAGGAATCAGCGCAGCCCGGATCGCGAGGATACGCGGGCCGGGAGCTATAAACGCAAACTCCTGACGAAAGCGGATGAAGTTGAACTTCCGATTTCCCGTCTGCGGACGTTACCCTTTGGAACGCAAATCATCGAGCGTTATAAGCCGAAGCAAAGCTGCGTTGAGGAAACTTTGATCGAGATGTGTCTTGCAGGCGTGTCCGTTCGACGCGTGGAGAATATCACCGAAGCCCTTTGGAGCACCAAGGTCCGTTCCAGCACGGTAAACGAATCAAATCAAAAGAGTTACGGAAAAATCGAGAAATGGCATAAACAGCCGTTCCTCGGCGAACATCCGCATATTTTTGTCGATGGCGTCTATCGGAAGCGAAGTTGGGGCGGAGAGGTTCAAGAACGTTTCTGTTCTGGTTGCGGTCGGTGGGAACGATGAGGGGTACCGTTAAACCTTGACGGTGCGGAAGGCTACCGGGAAGACTGGGTCCTCGGCTATGATGCTGGTCGGAGCCAGACTCAGGCATACTTCCACGATAAAATGGGGCACTCGGCAGTACATGAATCTTTGCAAACTTTATGAAGGTGGCATAAGGTAAAAAAGCGGGAGGCTCCGCCTGCGCAACCGACCTGCGCTCCGGAACTCTCAGGTCGGTCGATTGCTTCGGCTATGCCAACTCACGTTTGCCATCTGTAATCGCTCAGAAACAAATGTGAGCAAAATATCGGATACTACCCATATATGGCATTTTATGGTACCCCTGCAACCCCGCGATTGTGACCCATTTGTGCCCCAAATGTGCCCCAAATCACCTGCCGGACGGGATGGAAAATGCGCGTTGAACTCAAGAGTTTGAGGTGGACAAAAAAAATGGCAGTCCTGTAAGGATTCGAACCTCAACAAAGTGAACCAGAATCACTTGTGCTACCGTTACACCACAGGACTGCATCTTGGTATGTGCTTCTTAATATAGCCGCAGTTTTCGATAAAGCAAGCTGAAAATTGAAAAAAAACGCTTTTCACGCAGAGAAATCTCCCAATTCACTCTCACACTCCCCGCTATCGTCGGCGGAAATCTCTGCCCGGCTCCGCCCACTTCTCTCACAATCTTTCGTTCCGCCACTTGACAAAACAGCGATTCGATGTCATAATATATACGTATAAACAGACCGGGAACAAAATGACGCAGAAAGAGATTGCGAAACAGCTGAACATCTCGCAGGCCACCGTTTCGATGGCGCTGAAAGGTTCAGAGCGGATTTCCCCCGCCGTGCGTGAGGCCGTGCAGAAGCTGGCATCGGATGCCGGGTACCGCCCCAATCCGGCCGGGCAGATGCTCCGGCTGGGGCGGAGCAACGTGATCGGCGCGGTGTTTCCGTCGCTGACCAACAGCTACTACGCCGAACTCTTTCAGGAGCTCCAACGCGGCCTGGAACCCCACGGCTATCTGCTCTATTTCATTCCGGCCGAGACCCATCCGGAGGCGGCGGCCGCCGCCTCTTCGCTCCAGAGCATGCGGGTGGCGGGAGTTGTCTCACTCGGCATGTTCGCAGAACAGCTCCTGCCGCTGCGCGACGATGGAATCGCCCTCGTCTTTTACGGCGGGGAACAGCAGATCAGCGAACAGATCAGCCAGGTTCTTCCCGACCGGTTCGGTGCCGGGCGGGACATTACCGATTTTCTCATCCGCCGTGGTCGGAAACATATCGCCTTTCTCGGCGCGCAGGGCGATGGAGAACAGCGGTATCGCGGCTATTGCGCGGCCCTCGCCGCCGCCGGTATGGAAGCACGGCCGATGCCGGTTCCTCCCGCCTGCGACCTTCTTACCGCCGGCTACGAGGGCATGCGGCAGCTGTTGCTCCGGTACCCCGACACCGACGGGGTTTTCGCCCACAATGACGATATGGCCATCGGCGCTCTGCGGGCGGCGGCGGAAGCCGGAATCCGGGTGCCGGAATCGCTCTCCCTCGCCGGATTCGACAACATCACCGCCGGCCGCTACACCTCCCCTGCCCTCACGTCGGTCGAACAGCCGCGCAGCGAAATCGCCCGGCTGCTGGTCGAGGAACTCTGCGCCGTGCTCAGCGATTTTCACCACGCCCGTTTCGTTTCCGTGCCCTGCAGCTTGAAAATCCGGGAGTCGGCATAATTTTTCAAAAATGTTTATACGAATGATCAAAGTCACTATTTGAGGAGAAAACCTATGGAAATCCATCCAGTTTACCAATGGCGGAAGATCACGCCGGAAGACGGCATCTATCTCTTCGGCTACTACGACCGCAATCCGTGGAACGAGGACCAGACCCTGCATCTGGCCATGCGCATTCCGCAGGAAACCCGGCTGCCTCAGCCCGGAGAGACCGCGGAAATCGGCGTGATCGGCAAGGAGGGATACCGCCCGCTGGTCACCACCCGGGCCTGGTGTCATCAGCAGGGGTGCATGGAGCTCTTCCTGCCCCGCCGCCCCGGCTGTTTCGTCTACAATGACTTCGATCTGCAGGAGAGGAAACCGGTCGCACGGATCTATCAGCTCGGCAAGGGGGTGGTGGATCGTTTCGAGTATCCGATTTACGCAATCTCTCCGGACGGCCGCTGGGGGGTGTCGCTGAACTTCGGCCGGATTCCGCGCCGCGGTTACAGCTATGCGGACACTCCGGTTCCCTCAGACCAGTGGCATCCGGCCGATCTTGACGGAGAAGGCCTGCGCCTCATCGATCTCGACACCGGGAGTTCGAAACTGATCGTCAGCTACCGGACCATGCTCGAGCGGCATCCTTACGGTTACGGCATGGAGGAGTTCTACATCTGGCTCAACCACGCGATCTTCAACTGCGATTCGACCCGGCTGCTGTGGCTCTTCCGCCAGTGGACCGACCCGATCGGACAATCCTGCATGTGGCACACCTTCATGTACACCTGCTCGCTGACCGGCGAAGACGCCGAATGCCTCCTGCCGGAAGTCTATTGGAAGAACGCCATCTCCCACCAGATCTGGGGGCGGACGCCCCGGGAGATCCTGGTCGACGCCAACTGGCGCGGAACCGGCCACGAAGCGGTGGTCTTCGATGAGAGCCGCCGCCCCTTCCTCGCCCGGCGGATTTCGAAGGGGCACGGCGCGATGTCGCACATGGTCTTCTCACCCGACGGGAAATGGCTGCTTTCGGACAGCTACCCCGACGAAAACCGGCGCCAGAAGCTCATTCTCATCGAAACCGCCACCGGAAATATGGAGACGCTGGGCACCTTCCGCCACGAAACCGCCCCGGGGAGCAGCGGCGACGTGCGCTGCGATCTGCATCCGCGCTGGAGTCCGGATGGGAAGATCGTCACCGTGGACTCCATTCACGACGGCAGACGGGCCATCTATCAGCTCGATCTTTCGCCGATCATCAAGTAACGGTTTGATTTGATTTGAATAGAATAGAAAGGATTCAAACCATGGAATCGCTGTTTCCGCAATTTCCGCTTCGCCGGATCCACCAGCTCGACGGGATCTGGGAGTTCTGTTTTTCCGCCGCATGCACCGACCCGGAAAATCCCGACTGGAATGCGCTCGCCTTCGACGATCGGATGGCGGTGCCGGGGGTCTTCGACACGCTTCCGCCGGACGCGGGGCGGCGCGGCACCGGATTCTACCGGACAAAAGTTGTCACTTCGTCCGACCGGTTGCGTTTGAAACTGAACGGCCTCGGGCTCTGGGCCGCCGTCTTTCTGGACCGCAAACTCATCGGCGTTGACGATCTGCCCTACACCGGTGTATCCTTTGACTTCACTTCCGCCGCGGGCGAGCATGAACTGGTGATCGCGGTGGACAACCGGCTCGACTTCCAACGCACTCCGCTCTTCTCGCAGTGGTACGACTACTACGGCCACGGCGGCATCTACCGTTCGGTGGAACTGCACGAACTTGCCGCCTGCTCCTTTGACCGGATGGAGGTGCGGACTCTTTCGCTCGACGGCCGCGTCGGCGTGAAACTCTTCCTCTCCGGCACCGTGCCAGAAACGCTGGAGTTCACCTGCACCTTCGACAACGAAGCTCCGCGCGCCATAACCGCCGCCGTCACCGAGGGTGCGCTGGAGTTCGAAGCCCGCCTCGCCAATCCCGCCCTGTGGTCGCCGGAATCGCCGCAGCTGCACACCGTCCGGCTGGAAGCGGGCAACGAAGCGATCGTCGAACGGTTCGGCTTGCGCACCATCCGGGCAGAAAAAGGGCGATTGCTGCTCAACGACGCCCCGCTGAAGCTGCTGGGGGTGTGCCGTCACGAAACCCATCCGCAGTTCGGACCGGCCCTGCCGCTGCAGCTGCTCCGCGAAGATGTGGCGTTCCTACGCGAACTCCACTGCAACTTCGTCCGCGGCAGCCACTACCAGCAGGACCCGCGCTTTCTCGATCTCTGCGACCGCTTCGGCATCCTGGTCTGGGAGGAGGGAATCGGCTGGGGAGACCCGGAAGCGCACCTGACCGATCCCGGATTCCAGTCCGGCCAGCTCCGCCAGCAGAAGTGGATCGTGTCGAACAGCTTCAACCACCCGTCGGTCATTCTGCGCGGCTTCCTCAACGAAGGGGATTCCGAAAGCGTTCCCGGCCGGGCCCTCTACGAAACCATCGCCGCGGAACTGCGGCGGCTCGACCCGACCCGCCCGATCACCTACGCCTCCAATCACTATGAACGGGACATCAATTTCGACCTCGTCGACGTCATCAGCCTCAACGCCTACCCCGGCTGGTATGCGGAAGATCGCGAAGCCGTCCGCCCGCTCGGCGAAATCGCCCCGGCCCTCGACCGTTTCATCGCCTGGATGGATCAGCAGGGATTCGGCGACAAACCGTTTATCGTGAGCGAAATCGGCGCCGGCGGCATCTACGGCTGGCGCGACCGCTTCCGCGCCCACTGGAGCGAGGAGTATCAGGCGGACTATCTGGATGAGGTATGCCGGTATGTTCTGTCACACGACCGGGTCACCGGCGTGGCCCTCTGGCAGTACTGCGACGGCCGGACCTATTCGAGCGCCTACGCGCTGGGACGGCCCCGCGCCTTCAACAACAAAGGGCTGGTCGATGAATACCGCCGGCCGAAACTCGCATTCGAGACGGTCCGGCGGCATTTCAGCGGAGAAATTGCTCAGGGCAGATAGACCTCAAGTTCACTGCGCAGCCAGTCGCGCAGCCGGGCAATATCCACATCGCGCACGTTGGAGCCGCTGCACATCGCGGCGGCGGCTCCGGCCGCCTGCCCGGTGATGAAGCAGCCCGGGACCACCCGGATGGAGGACTGAATCTCGCGGTCGCAACTGACGCACCGGCCGGCGACGAGCAGGTTCTCCACCCCCTGCGGCAGAAGGGTCCGGTAGGGGATGCCGTAACTCTCGCCCTGCTTGTAGCGCATCGCCCGGATCACCTCTTCGACCCTCTTCTGCGCCTCCGGGTCGATGGTGGAGGAGTGGATATCCACCGGGTAGCTGAAGCGGCCGATCTCGTCGGCGAAGCTCGCCCGGTTGCGGTAATCGGTGCCGTTGAGCTGGTAGTCGCCCCGGATGCGGCGGCTCTCGCGCACGCCGAGCAGCGGAGCGGTCTGCGTGAGGTCGGAGTCCTCGAAGCCTGGCACATGTTTCCGATAGAATTCATGGTAGATTTTAGCGATCTTCCGCCCTTCGATATAGGCATTGGTCAGCTCTTTTTCATCGAGCGTATTCGCCCCGTAGATATGGCCGAGATTGCCGCTCACGGTGCCGTTGCCGTAGGAGCAGACCCCGACAAAATGATATTCCGGCAGCGGAGCTTCGCCACGCTCCAGCAGAGCGTGCCAGAAGAACCGGTCACCATGGCCGGCGGCGCGGCTCGTCCGGTACGCCTTGATGTCGACATTGGAGAACTGCGGGCAGAGAGTCGGACTCATCGTTTGGCCTTCCGCATCGCCGCAGTCGAACGGCACGCCGGCGAAAGCGGCGATGGCGGCGTCGCCGGTGGCGTCGATATAGACATCGCCGCAGACTTTGCGCAATCCATGCTGCGTCGCGACCAGCAGTGACTCAATCCGGCCGTTCTTCAGAACAACGTCGGCGGCACGCATCATGTAATAGAGCTTCACCCCGGCCTCCACCAGCCTCCGGTCGTAGAGCCGCCGGAGGATCTCCGCATCGACCTCCTGCCAGCCCGGATTGCTTTTGGGTAGCCCCATCTCCCGCGTACACTCATCGACGATGGAGTCGCAGAGGTTTCCGCAGAGTGTGCGCACACCATCCCAGCGGCTGATGATGGCGGGGACCAGCGCGTTGGTGCTCATGCCGCCAGCACTGCCGGTCTGTTCGAGCAAAATCACCGATTTCCCCAGCCGGGTGGCGGCGAGGCTGGCGGCAATTCCGGCCGGACCGCCGCCGGCAACCACAATGTCCGCACGATCAAAGACAGGAACATCAAGCGAATCAAACATAATCAAACCTCCTGGTTGATGTTGCAGATAATATATCCGGCAGAAGTTTGATTTTCTTGGCATTATCTGCTATATTTCTACGTTTTTATGCTGAATATCCAAAAGAAACAGAAGAAAAAAGCAAAAATAACAATGCCGGACTCCTTTGAAGAACTTTCCGCCCGTCTGGAGGCGCTCTCCACGCTGACCGGAAACTGCTGCATCTGGAAGGTGACGGAAAACTGCCTCACGGACCTCCGTCTGCACCTCTCCCACGCCCGCCACGTCTGCCCGTTCTGCGATGCGGTCAAAACCGTCGCGCAGGAGCGCTGCATTCAGCACGACACCGGATGCATCGCCCGGGAGCTGCGGGTGCGGCCGGAACCGTTTCTGCTGCGCTGTCATGCGGGCGCGGCGGAACTTCTGGTGCCGGTCCGCGAAGACGGGCGGGTCATCGGCGTGGTGATGTACGGCCCGTTCCGCCCGGAGGAGTCGGCGGCGGGAAACTACGAGTGCGCCGAAGAAGCGTTCCGGAAACTGCCGGTCTGGCAACCGGAATTCCGGAATGCGCTCGCGACGCTGGTCCGGGTTGCACTTCACGAGCTGATCGATCTGCTCTATCTGCGCAGTCCGGAGATTCTGCCCTGCCGCATCCGGGATCCCCGGATTGTCGAAGCGCTGGAATACCTGCGGGGCCACTATATGGAACCGGTCCGGCTCCGCAACGTGGCGAAAAAAGTTTCGTTGAGCGAATCGCGTTTTTCCCACCTGTTCCGGCTGGAGTGCGGTCTGGATTTCTCCAGCTGCCTGCTGGAACTGCGGATTCGCGCCGCCCGGCAGCTGCTCGCGGGCACCGATCTCGCGGTCGGCGAAATCGCCGCCCGCTGCGGCTTCTCCAATCAGAATCGCTTTGCCACCATCTTCCGCCGCCGGACCGGAGTGACGGCTACGGAGTTCCGCCGCAATCGTCCGCCGCTCTCGGTGTAAAAATTCTTCCGGAATCCGGTTCCGGCGGTTGCATTCCGGCCGGAAGTGGCTATATTGACCTCAAAACCACGATGCAGAGGAGTGAGCCATGCGGATTGTTGCCGACGATAAGATTCCGTTTCTCAAGGGGGTGTTCGAACCATACGCCGAGGTGCGCTATCTCCCCGGCGGCGCAATCCGGCAGGAGGATCTCCGCAATGCCGACGCGCTCATCACCCGCACCCGCACCCGTTGCAATCGCGAACTGCTCGCCGGCACCCCGGTCCGTTTCATCGCCACCGCCACCATCGGCTTCGACCACATCGACGCGGCCGCGATGAAAGAGCTGGAGATCGACTGGACCAACGCCCCCGGCTGCAATGCGCGGAGCGTCGCCGGCTACCTCGCCGCCGCCCTCACCGGCTTCCAGCGCCCGCTCCGGGGGCTCACGCTGGGAGTCGTCGGCGTCGGCAACGTCGGCCGGCGGATCGTCGAGACCGGCGAAGCGCTCGGCATGCGGGTGCTGCGCAACGACCCGCCGCGGGCGGAACGGGAGGGGAGCGCCGGATTCAGCGAACTCGCACAATTGCTGGAGGAATCGGACTTCATCACGCTCCACGTTCCCCTTGAACGCGGCGGCGCACACCCGACCTTTCACCTTGCGGACGAAGTGTTTCTGAACGCGATGAAACCGGGGGCGGTCCTCCTCAACACCTCCCGGGGCGAAGTGGCGGACAATCCCGCCCTCAAACGCGCATTGCTCGCCGGCACGCTCCGCGCCGCCGTGCTGGATGTATGGGAAAACGAGCCGGAGATCGACCGGGAACTGCTCGCTCAGGTGTTCCGCGGCACCCCGCATATCGCCGGCTACTCCGCCGACGGCAAGGCGAACGGCACCGCGATGGCGGTTCAAGCGGTCGCCCGGAAGTTCGGCATCGAGCCGCTCTATGAGTGGCGCCCCTCCGCACTGCCCGCGCCGGAACCGGCGACGATCGACCTTGCCGCCGCGGCTTCGCCGGAAGAGCAGCTTGCTCTCGCCTGCAACACCGCCTGCGACCTTCTCAGGGACGACGCCGATCTGCGGCGCGATCCCGGCCGCTTCGAACAGCTCCGCGGCAACTACCGGATTCGCCGGGAAGCGCCCGCCTACACCATCCGGGGCGGCTCCGGCGAAGTGCGCGACACGTTGAAGCGCCTCGACTTCCGGCTCGGCTGAATCAGGACATCGGCACTGCCGGCGGCGTCAGGGGAGAATCGCGCCGTGTTCGAGCAGCAGCTGCCGGATGCGCGCAAACTCCACTTCACGCGGGTCTTTGCCGGAAGCGGCGGCCAGAGCCGCAATCGCTCCTGCCGCCTGCCCGGTCGCCATGCAGGTCGCCTGAATCCGCAACGCCGAATTGGCGAGCCGGTCGCTGGAGATGATCCGCCCGGCTGCGAGAAAACGGTGGGAGTTGCGCGGAATGAGCGCGCCGCGCGGCACGGTCGGCACCACGCCGCCGGTGAGATTCCGCTTGTCCAGCCCGACCTCGGCGTCGTGCAGGTCGATCGGGTAGAAGCTGTAACAGACCGCTTCCGGAAAAATCCGCCCGGAGGTGTAGTCATCGACCGTCACCGTCTCGTCGCCGACGATGAGCCGGGTCTCGCGCACGCCGCACTCTCCCCCCTTCGGAATGAACTCCAGATTTTCCAGCCCCTTCTGACGGCGGAGAAACCGGTAGATTCGCAACATTGCGGCGCGGCCGGCGATTTCCACCCGGGTGCGCCCCGCACTGTCGCATGCGTTGATGCCGCAGACATGGTTGCAGTTGCCGCCTTTTCCGTACAGGAAGTTGCCGATGAACCCCTCGCCCCAGCCGACATCCTCCGATTTTACTTCGCCGCGCGCGACCGCCTGTTCAAACGCCGCGCGGATCGCCTTCACGTCGAGCTTCTCGAAATCGTATCCGACGGCGTAGACGCTGTAGGTGGCCGGCTGGCATGGATTGGACTGCCGGTATTCGTACCCGGCCATATGGACCGCGTTGGCGTCACCGGTGCAGTCGACAATCTCCCGGGCACGCACCTCGTACAACCCGTCCTTGCCGCAGAGCGTCACCCGCCAGTCGTCGTCCTCTTCCTTGAGTGCGGCGAGCATGGTGTGAAACCGGACATCGACTCCCGCGTCGGCAAGCATGCGGTCGGCGAGCGCGGCAAAAAGGACCGCGTCAATCCGGATCTGGTTGCGCCAGTGGTGCTCGGCGTCGAATTCCCGGAAGTCGGGCAGCGGCCAACCGGCCTCTTCCAGCGTCTTTTGCACCAGTTCCCAGCCGATTCCGCCGATCACCTGACGCCCCCAGGCCTGAAAGATGCCGGGATAATTCACTCCGGACATGGTGATGGTGCCGCCGCAGATTCCGTTTTTCTCCACCAGAATCGTCTTCGCACCGGCGCGGCCGGCCTGAACCGCCGCACAGAGACCGGCAGCCCCGGCCCCGATGACCATCACATCAAAAGTTTCCATGCTCATACGCCACCCCCGCAAGTTGAGTATCTCTTGCGGATTAATATAGTGCGGGAGAGGTGTGGAAACAAGCCGGATCCGCCGGGTTTCCCCGTTTTTTCCACGGGGAATGCATCCTGTTTCAATCCAGTTTGACGGTGCCGCGGCGGCCGTAACGGTGGCACTCCTCCAGATAGCCCACCGCATCTTCCGCGGAATCGGTGATGTGAAAGAGCCCGAGATCGGCTTCGGCGATGGTCCCCTCCGCCACCAGGGTGTTCTTGAACCAGTGCAGCAGGCCGCTCCAGAAGGATTTGCCGACCAGAATCACCGGAATCGGATTGATCTTCCGCGTCTGGATCATCGTCAGCACTTCGGAAAGTTCATCGAGCGTGCCGAATCCGCCGGGGAAGACGATGATCGCCGTCGAATATTTGAGAAAACACACCTTGCGGATGAAAAAGTAGCGGAACGAAAGCGACGTGTTCTGATAGGGATTCGGGTGCTGCTCCATCGGCAGTTCGATGTTCAGGCCGATCGACTTGCCGCCCGCTTCGAACGCCCCCCGGGAGGCCGCCCCCATGATGCCGGGCCCTCCCCCGGTGATGACGCCGTAGCCGGCCTCCACCAGCCGCCGGCCGACCTCCATCGCCTCCTTGAAAAGCGGGGAGTCCTCCGGAGTGCGCGCCGAACCGAACACCGCCACCAGCTGGTCCGGCATCCGGCTCATCGTTTCAAACGATTCGACAAACTCCGACATGATCCGCATGACCCGCCAGGAGTCCATCGGGATGAAATCATGATTGCAGAAAAAACGCCCTTCCAGCGCCGTTTCAAAACGATCGTCCATCATCTGGTCTCTCCTCTCTTGATTTTTTCAGACAACAGTGTATAATAATTCAGGATTTCCGAATTTTCAAATGCAGGAGAACGCAACATGCGTATTTTTTATGCCATCGCCCTGTTCGCCGCCCTCGGAGTGAACGCGGTCGATCCGAATCCGGCCCCCCCCGCGGCGCCGCCGGGAACCCGGCTGATCCTCGCGCCGGCCGACACCACGCCGCGCATTCTGTCGGAGGTGACGGTCGAACCAACGACTTCCCCCGAAACCACCATCGCGGACCCGCAACTGCGGCGGCGTCAGCCCTCCCCCCGCTCCGCGGCCGGCTCCCGGGTCGGAGCGGTCACCATCGGCGACCTCACCCTGGTCCGGGGAGCGGACGGGCGCACCACCACCCTGACGCAGAGCGGCAATCTGCTGATCCGGCAGGACGCGAAGGGGACCTCGTTCACCCGGGTCGAAGATGCGCGCCGGTCGCCGGTCTTTCTGCGGGATTCCGACGGGAGGGTGACCGGGCCGATGTCCGCCGCCTCCGGCAGTGAGAGCCCGAAGTCGACGATGCCGTCGCGACCGGCGGTTCTGCCGACGCCGCGCCGGGACGCCCCGTCCCGGGTTGCTCCGCGGCCGGCTCGCAACAGCTTCAGTTCGATGCCTTCACGGCCGGGGACGTTGCCGCCGCCGGGGCGGACGAGATAGTGCCGCTGCCGTTTTCCTCCCCCTCCGGCTGCCGCAGCACCCCTTTCCAGATGCAGATGCGGTGGCCGCGGTAGCGGAAATCCGGCGGCAGAAGGTTGCTCCAGCTCCGCTCGGGATACTGCGGAAACTCGGTGTCAACCAGATAGACAACCCGGTCGTTGAGCGGAAGTTCATCCAGCTCCTGAATCTTCACCACCGGCAGACCGACATAGCAGAGTTCGCCGTAGAGGTCGAGGATGTTCCCCTTGTACAGCTTCGTCGCCGGTTCGCCGCGGAGCGCCTTGCGGAAAACCGCCCCGAATTCCCGTTTGTCATCCGCCTGCGCCCGGTAGGGGGTCAGCACGGCGCCGCAGAAGATCCCCGCCGCGGCGGAGGTGGCCAGCAGCATGAGCCAGACCGGCTTGACTTGTCGCCCGCGATGAAGGCTCCAGGCGATGCCGAACAGCAGCAGCGCCGCCACTGCCGCCATCAGCCGGTACCCGTTGGAACCGGCGAAATCCAGCGACTTCGAAACGCTCAGAAACGGCGCCACCCACTCCTGCGGCACAAAGCAGACCAGCACGATCGACAACGCCGCAATCACCGTGAAGTATCCGCACAGCACCAGTGCTTTGCGGATTTTGAATCCGTAGCGGCGCATGCCGAGTTCATAGTTGATGCCGACCAGAATCGACAGCGGTCCGAGCAGATAGAGCAGCTCCGTGGGGTTGCCGTCCGGCAACAGCCAGAGCAGAGCGAGCGAAGCGAAGACCAGCGTGCGCAGATACCGGCTCAGGATCGGCGTCGAATCGAGTGCCTGAAGCGCCACGCAGAAGGGAATCCACGCAATCAGCGACCACGGCAAGAGCCGCAGAGGCAGCATCAGCGGGAAGAGCGCGACCTCCTTCAGCCAGCCGTAGAAACTGAAATCCTCAAACCGGATGTGGAACAGCGGAATGCGGTGCATCATCCCCAGATAGGGAATGCACCAGGCCAGAATGCAGATCGCCACCAGAGCCACGCCGACCGCGAAGCCGGGCTTGCGGAATTTCGACTTCACCGAAAGCGGCCGGCGGAAGAAAAACATCGGGAAGATGAAGTAGAGCAGCACCCGGAATCCGCCGGAAAAAAAACCGAACCCCAGCAGTGCGAGACTGCTGATCCAGGCGGCGTTCCAGTTGGTCCTCCGGATTCCGTATTGAAAGAAGAGCAGCTGGGCGGCCAGCAGGAAGAAGGCGTTGCAGGTGGCCGGAGTGCCGTCCCCCGCCTTCTCCAGCACGAGAAAGGTGCTGATGTACATCCCGGCGGCCACCAGCCCCGCCCGGCAGGAGCGTTCGCTCGCCGCGGCGAAGTAGGTGAGGACGGCCCCGGCCGCCAGCATCAGCAGGGAAACCGCGCGGAGGGCGATTTCGACCGGAATGCCGCATCCACGCATCAACAGCCCGGACAACGCCGGATAGAGCGGGAAAGCGTCCTGCACCGCCACGCCGTGCGCGGTCACCAGCGTGCTGGAAGGCTGGAACTCGGCGGCCTGAACCGCATAGAATCCCTCCTGCCGGAAAAGTTCGCGCATGCCGAGCAGCCACGGTTCGTGGACCGCCAGAAACACGACGAGCAGGATCAGCACTCCCCACCAGCGTGAAATCGGTTTTTCTGTATAAATACCCATGACCGGATAATATAGACCGGCGGGGGGAAAGTTGCAAATGCAACAGCCCCGCCGGGACGCTTTTCACGCCAGATATTTTTCGCGCAGGTAGGAGAGGAAACAGGCGGGATCCACCTGCGGCGAACCGGTGATCCGCCGCAGAAGTTCCGCCGGCTCATACTTCGCGCCGTGCCGATGGACCGTTTCCCGCAAAAAATCGAGCAGCGGCCGGAAGTTTCCGCGCCGGATTTCCTCCGGCAGGTCCGGCAGGCGGCGGCGGGCGATGCTCCAGAGCTGTGCGGCGATAAGATTGCCGAGCGCGTAGGTCGGGAAGTAGCCGAAGCTGCCGCCGGCCCAGTGGATGTCCTGAAGGACGCCGACGGTGTCGTTCCGGGGGGAGACGCCGAGAGATTCGCGCATCTTCGCGTTCCAGATCTCCGGCAGGTCGCGGAGGTTCACAGTGCCGGCGAGCATCTCCTTCTCCAGATCATACCGCAGCAGGATGTGCAGATTGTAGGTCACCTCATCCGCCTCGGTGCGGATTTCAGAGGGGGTCACCCGCAGGATCGACCGGTAGAAGGGCTCGAACTCCATGTGCGAAGCGGCGGCGGCGAAGCGTTTGCGGAACTTCGGCCAGAGATATTCCCAGAACTCCCGCGAGCGCCCGACCTGATTCTCCCAGAAACGCGACTGCGACTCGTGGAAGCCGAGCGAAGCGCCGTCGGCGAGCGGCGTCCGGTCGAATGCGGGGTCGATCCCCTGCTCGTAGAGGGCGTGGCCGCACTCGTGGACCGCGCTCAAGAGACAGGAGACCGGCGAATCGGCGCGGACGGCGGTGGTAATCCGCACATCGGCCAGCTCGAAACTGGTGGTGAACGGGTGGATGGTTAGATCGAGCCGGCCGCGCCGGAAATCGTATCCAAGCCGGCGGACCGTCTCACGGGCGAAGGCGACCTGCCCGGCGGCGTTGAATTTTCCGCCCGCCGGGAGGAGCCATGACGCGGTGCGCTCCGCCGCTTCGCGGGCGATTCCAGAGAGTTCGCGACGGAGCGGAGCAAAGACGCGGTCCAGCGCGGCGGAACTCATCCCCGGTTCGTAGAGATCGAGCAGAGGGTCGTAGAGCGATTCCCCGGGAGCGGCGAAGAGCGCGGCATATTCGCGGGCGAGATCGAGAAGTTCGGCCAGGTGCGGGGCGAAGATGCGGTAGTCGGCCTTTTCGCGGGCGGTCACCCAGGCGGTGTGGGCCCGGGCGGCGGCGCGCGCCTGCGCCGACGCGAGCCGGGCCGGGACCTTGCGTTCCCGTTCGAAGCGGCGTCTGGTTTTCCGCAGGAAGGCGCGTTCAAAGGAATCCTCCGGATACGATTCCGGGTCGATCCGGTCGAGCAGCCGCCCGACGGCGGGAGCGGTGATGCGGCGGTGAAGTTCCCCGGCGAGCGTCTCCATCTGGCAGGCGCGGTCGGCGGCGGCGCCCGGGGGCATGTACACCTGCTGATCCCACTCCAGGACGGCAAAGGCGGCGGCGAGATCGGCCACCTCCCCGGTCAATTTCCGCAACTTGTCAAAATCGTTCATATTTCCTCCGGCATTGCACTGATGTTTTCAGGAAACGTAACGCCGGATTCGAAAAAGTCAAGTCACAAGCCGGAGTTCCGCCTCTCTTACGCGACGGAACCATCTGCCTGCGAAAAATTCGACACGAAGAGAGCGGCAACGAACCATCCCGCCGCCGCCCTCCCTCTTATCCCGGTCAGCGAACCGGCTCCAGCGAAAATTTCGCGTCTCCGACGAAATAGAGGATTCCGGGACCGGCGCGGAAGCCGGCGGGATTCTCCGCCCGCTCCCGCCCGAGGTAATCGACGACGGCAGAAGATTTCCCGGTTACCCGCGCCTCGACCGGCACTTCGTCGGAAACGCTCCAGACCGCGACGGTGCGGCCGCCGTCCGGCCGCGTCCAGGCTGCTGTGTAAACGGCACCGTGCCGCCGGACGACCGGCATGGTCGATCCGGCCGGGAACTGTCTGGTCAAGGTCCGGCAGGCGATTCCCGCCGGTTTGGGTTGGTTCTGCCGGTTCATCAACCCGAAATAGGCTTCCCGCCAGGGATGCATGGCTCCGTCACGAAAGCAGTAGTGAAAGAGACGTTTGACTCCCGCGCCCATGGCGATCAGGAAGGTCCGCGGGAGAAGCTGCGCCTGAAGCGTTTCCGAAACCGTATCGCTGGCGGTGACGTTCCCCAGTACGATGATGTTGCCTTTGAGCGAGCTGTTCAGGCGGTAGATTCCACCGACCGCTCCGCGGAACGTTCCCCGGCATCCCCACAACAGCGGCAGGAAACGATCCCCCGGCTCCAGATTTCCATCGTGAAAGAACACTTGAAGCCCGAATGGATTGGCCCCGAGCCCGGGAAACCCCTCGGCATCTTCATATCGGTCGACCGTCTTCGGCGCCGCAGAGCCGCGGAGCCACCAGCTGCTCCACCCGATGTGGAACTTCTTCATAAATCGGTCGTTGATCTGGGTTCTTCCGCCATCAGGAGTGTGGTCGTAATAGAGCGGGAGACCGAAAGGAAAGATCAGCGTCCCGCCGCGGCGGCAGTAATCCAGCAGCGCAGGAACCTGTGCGACCGGGAATGCCCCGTCCGCACAGAGCAGAAGCGCGGGACAATCGCGGACCTCCAGCTTGGGCAGCTCCCGCAACGCAATCGCTCTCCGGTTCCGGTACCCGGGAATCATCTCTTCCGTACGAATCCGGGGGGAGTCGGTGTAATAATTCGCGTCGGGGTCGACGATGACCGCAATCCGCCGCTCCGGCGAAATTCCAAGCGCCCCCAGCGCCGCGGCGATCGCCTTTGCCGCATAGCCGGAATTCCGGCTGCGTCCGGTGGAAAGTCCGATCTCGGTGATCCAGAGCGGTCTTTCGCCGATACCGTACCGCTCCATCGTCCGGCGGATCCGCCCGATTTCGAACGCCAGTTTGCTTTCCGGGAAATGATACCATTGATACGGATGGATGTTCATGATATCAAAGCTGTCTGCCACACCGGATTTCAGAGTGGCCTCCAGATAGCGCGCGTCGGCGCCGTCCAGTCCGCCGTAGACAATCTTCACGTTGGGAGCAGAACGGCGCACCACTGCCGCCGCCTTTTTGAGCAGTTCCGCGTAGGCTTCCGGATTCGGCGGCTCCTGCCAGAACCGCAGCAGGTTCGGTTCGTTGAAAATTTCGATGTGACGGACCTTCCGGCCGTAGCGTTCGGCGCACTGCCGGAGAAAGGAAAGAAATGCCTCCTGATGCCGGGAAACCGGAGTTCCCCAAGCCGGAGTCTGGTCACAACCGAGAGAGAGGAGGATTTCGACCCCGGATGGTTCGGCCAGCTCAAACACCCGGTCCGGAATCCGGAAGTCCCACTCCCCCTGCCGCGGCTCGACAATTTTCCAGGGGATGGAGACCCGGACCGCCCCCAGCCCCAGATCGCGAAAGATGCCGAACTCCTCCTCGGCATCGGCGAACTCTCCCCGGCAGAGATGGGCGCAGACGCCGTGCGGCGACTCCGCCGCGGGGAGGCAAGAAGAGGCGCCGAGCACAGCCAGATAGAACAGGATTCGAAACGGTTGCATGAACAGATTTCCTTTCAGAATTTAATCCAGTTGAGATTTTGATTGTAATAGGAGTTCAACCCGGTCGCGGTCTCACGAAGCTGATGCGGCGAATACGCTCCGGCGTGTCCGTCGAGGAAGCCCACGGTCGTCATGCCCTGGTGGATCATCCGGAGCGTGGGCCGCTCGGTCGTACGGGTCGGTTCCATGATGTAACAGCCCGCGTCCCGTCCGTAATTGGCGTTGTTGAGTCCGGAATCCCCCACAATATAGGTGGAGGAGGGAGCCCGGGCCTTGCCCGGCAGGATCATGCAGTAACGGGTAATCCAGTCGGCGGAACCGCGATCGCTCTCAAAGATGTCGCCGGTTTTCTCAAGAGTTTTTTCCAGTTCCGTATCTTTGTAATCCCACCACATGCCGACGGTGCCGGCGATCTCCATGTTGTTGCCGGTTCCCTGCGCCTTCCAGTTGATGTCCTCCACGGTCGGAATATCCGGAAGCATGGTGCAGACCATGACACTCCACGGCAAATAGGGCTTCAGCGGATGCGTGACGGCGATCCGGCTGCCGGTCAGAATCCGGTTGAAGCGGCGCGTGGCACCGTCGAGCTGCGCAGTGTGAACCATCCGGCCGTTGTAGTCGTCGCTGTAATGGATCTGCCCCTGCATGAACTGCTTCTTGTTGGAGACACAGCGGATGGTGCGCGCCCGGTCCCGGGCGGAATTCAGCGCCGGCAGCAGAAGCGCGGCAAGAATGGAAATGATCGCAATCGTGATAAGAAGTTCGATTAAAGTGAATTTTCTCATACGGTCTCCTTACGGCTTGTAAAGTTGATGAAGCAGAGAGAGAAAAATACCTTCCGCAGTGGCGAAAAAAGGACGCATGGATTTTTCGTAAATTTCAAACAACTCTCCCCAGGAACCGGTTTCCGAAAGGAGAAGTTCCAGTTCATTCTCCGCCGTTTCCCGCCGTCCGGCATAGAGGCAGGCCATGCACTTCCAGAGACGGTACCAGGCGCAGACGGAGTTGCCGGTATCGTACATGTTGCCGACCTGCCGTTCGGAAGCGATGAAGGAATCCAGCGCCGCCTGCGCCAGCTCATTTTGCGGCGAAAGCACCGCGTAGGGGTAGAATCCGCCCAGCAGCCCGATGGAGGCCGCCGGCCCGCCGGGATAGGCGACGAAACGCCCGTTCTCCACCGGGAGGCCTGCTTCCAGACGTTGCGCCAGGTCGCGATAACGCCCGGCGTCGGCGGGAGAACCGGCGAATTCGGCGGCAATCCGGAAGAGCGCAATCGCAGCGCAGGTGGTCATGAAGGCGTTGCGCCGGTGTTCCCCGAGCCGCTCCATATCGGTACAGCTGCCGAGGATCGTCCGGCCTCCGCATTCGTAGAGCATGTGTCGTTCAAAGAAGAGGGCGCAGGAGCGGATGACCTCTTTCCCGCCCTGTTCCAGAATCCGCATGTCGCCGGAACACTTTGCATATTCCGCAATGCAGAGCGCGACATTGGCGTTGTGGAAGACATGGTCAAGCCAGAATCCAGCCGGAGCGCCCTCACTTCCGTCTTCCAGAGTCTCGAGCGGATAAAAGCAGCTGCCGTCGCCCCGCGCATCCTTGCACTCCCGCTGCCTCGCCCGTTCGAAGGTGGCGATGCGGAAGGCCGGAATTCTGCGCGCCTCCTCGAAGCATCCCGCACGGAGCAGCCCCCGCAGAATGAAGAGCTCGTCGAATGCGAAAAACCGGCCGTGCCAGTGTGAATCGAAGAGACCGGTCGGCACACTCCAGCGCGTGGTGGAGATCTTCAAATGGTAGAGCGCCATATCGTAACTGCGTTTCATCCGCGTCGGAAGCAGTGGCGGTGTACTGCGCTTGTAGAAGGCAGCCCAGACGGCACGGTGTTCCCGGCGAAGTTCCTCGAAAGAGAGGTTCCCGGCTTTCCGGATGGCGGCCTCTCCCCACGCCAGAATCCAGACGCACCCGGTCAACGTTCCACGCCAGAGCAGTCCGTTCTCCTCCGGCGTGAAGCCGGGGCCGCAAGCGAACAGCGCGAAAGGTTCCTCCCGGATTTCATCCAGATCGTAAATGCAATCCCACAGACCGGGTTTCCGCGGTTTCATCGTGAGCCGCCGATGTTCCGGATGGTGATGGAAACAGAACGGCACAGGGGCCGAGGCGCGCTTGCGAATCGCCACCAGATTTTCCGTCGCATGGCAGAAGATCTCGGTCGTCAACACCGTACCATCCGCCCACGAAATCTCGCTCACCACCTCCGCAAGGTCGGTATCGAACGTCAGTCTGCGGCGACTCGGCTCGCCCCGGCCGGGCAGCTCCTGCGTGAAAAAGCCGAACGGGAACAGTTCCCTCCCCGCACGGTGATCTCCCCCCCAACGCCATCCCGCACGGCGGATTCCCGGAACCATGCCCTGCCAGTTGCTGACAGGGCAGATGCTTTTCAATCCGAACTCCGGCGACATGGCGCCCTCCGGATCGATCTGCAGGGAGAGCTCCCCATTCCCGATCGGCGGCAGAACCGCCGGGCTTCTCGTTGCAAATTCCATGATTGTGCGCATCTGTTCCTCCGTTTTTGCAGTAAAAATTATACCACAAAAAAGGACTTGAAACAAGAATTTCCCGTGATAAATTATATGGGAAAACAACTGAAAAAATATGGAAAAATGACGATTCGCAGAAACATTCGCCACATGTCCGGCGAGTACCGTGAGCTGGAGCTGCACACCCTTCTGCACTGGAAAGGCGGGCGGAACCGGAGCTGGCCGATCTACCCCCACGCCACGGAGGAGAGCCGCCGGCGCTCACCGTTCTCCTTCGAAGAAAGCAACTGCCCCTACCTGCTTCTGGTCTCGCTCTCCCGCGGGCAGCTCGCATTTGAGGTGGAGACGGAACAGATCCTGCTGAAACCCGGAAAACTTCTTCTGCTTCCTCCGGGCGTCCATTACCGGTTTCAGTCACGCCGGGGGAATTTCTACCAGAAAAAGGTGCTGGAGATCAAGGGAATCAATCTTCTCTCCATTCTGGAGACGCTCAATCTCACCCGGCCGCTCTGCCTTGACTCGCCGGAAGGAGCAGCCCTGTTCGAGGAGAAGTTCCGGTTGATCTCCGCCAGAATCGGCGAGACGAGCGGGGAGGCATTGTCGCTGCTGATGGGTGAAACCTATTCTCTGCTCTGCGCCCTCTCGCTGCTGGTCGGCGGCACCCCTCCGGCTTACGGGTACTTGAACTTGATCCGCGAACGGTTGGAGAGCAATCTGGATCTTCCTGTTTCCATCACCTCCCTCGCTGCGGAATTTCATCTGAATCCGGTGGTGATGAGCCGGAACTTCAAGAAAAAGTTCGGCTGCACGCCCCGCGAATACCGGATCGCCTGCCGGATGGAACAGGCGAAATATCTCCTGAATCAAGACCAGCTGTCCCTCAAGGAGATCGCCTATCAGCTCGGATATTGCAACGAGTTCTATTTCTCCCAGGAATTCCTGCGGGTGATCGGCTTCCGTCCGGGGGAGTGGCGCCACCGCGGCGACGCGTGAGACGGAGATTCGCCGGCTCAGCGGGAGAGAAACTTCCGGAAGCGCTCCAGCGTGGCAACACGGGTCAGCTCGTCGATGGTGAGAAATTTCATCCAGTCCAGAAACTCCCGGCTGAAACGGGCGGGAGCGGCCAGCACCTCGGGTTCGCGGAACCGCCCGTCACGGAAATAGATCGGCGACGCCGCAGACCGGATCCGCTCCGGAACTCCCGCTTCCCGCAACTCGGCCAGATACCAGCAGAGTTCCCGCTCGATGATTTCCTGCTCGAACACAAGCGTTCCGGTCGCGGGGAGCGTTCCGGAAAAGGTGGTAACGCAGAGCCCGTTGCGGATCAATTTCAAGTCGATCGCTTTCCCCGGCCGGTCGTACACTGTGAGCAGCACCCGGCGCCGGGTGCCGTCAGGCACAAGTATATCGCCGCTGGTCCGGCCGTCGATCTCGAGCAAAACCACCGCCCCATCCCAGGTGGTGACCGTCCGCCGCTCGCGCAGCCCCTTCCGAAGTGCCGCCTCCGTCAGCGCCTCCATCCGGACGAAGGTCGCGCCGCGCCCGTCGCCGGGCGTCCGGCCGACGTCGAAGGCGGAATCGCTGGTCGCGCAGCAACCGATCCGGTAGCCGAGATTCAGCAGCATATACCAGAATTCCGATGCGCCCGGCGTGTCGGCGTTGTAGAAAAGATCCAGACAGGGCATCATCTCCGGCGCGCAGAGAAGCCAGAGAAAGACCTCTTTCCCGGTCATCCAGGAGTATCGGCGGCCATCCTCCTCGCGAATCACGTCGTTGTAAAGCGGGTGAACCGGTATGGCCACGCCGCCGCGCGAAGTGATGTATCGCCGCGCCAGTTCAAAATTCGTCACGCCTTCGGTATCCGTCAACAGCGTGATTGGTTCCACGCCGACATTGCCGACGTGGCCACGCCAGTTTTTCGGGAACTCGGCATTGAGCCGCAGCAGAAAGCGGTCGTCGGACAATCGCTCCGCAAGGCGCTTGTAATCGGTGACATCGCCGTCGTTGGCGAACCGGGAGGAACACCAGAGCCAGTCGTAATGCTCCGCCCGGGCCGCGAACGCGAAGAGCGGCAGATTCCCTTGATAGATGTTCTCCCCGTGGATGAGATGCGCATGAAAGTCCCCTTTGAACCACCCCCGTTCCCGCAATTCGGGCCAGTACGGCTCCTCCCGCACCTCCGGGCGCCCTGCGGCGGAAAACGCGTAAGATCCGCGTGTCCAGAAACTCGTGGATTTTTCATGCCATACCGGCCGGGAGACCTCCGCCCCGCCGAACGGAGTTCCGGCGAGATCGAACCAGCGGACCGGCGTTCCGGAATCGGTGATCTTGAGCGTCGCCGGTCCGGAACACTCCCCCCGGACAAGATGCCGGTCCGGCGCCTCCTCCACCGCGATCACGACGCCATCGGCCGGCGCGCGGAGATTCGGGACAAACGTATCCCTTTTTCCCTCGGCCACCGCCTTCAGCGAATAGATTCCCGGGGCAACGACGGTCAGGGCGAACGTGCCGTCCGGCGCGGTTTCCGCCAGTTCGCCGGTATCCGCCATGACGATGCTGCCGGGGGGAGCAAATCCGCGGATGCAGGCGGAACTTGCCTGAAAACGGAAGATGAAATTCCGTTCTTCCCCGATCCCCTCCAGTTCGATCCGGTCCGGATAAATCCGGACGACGGTCGCGGTCGGGGTTGCCGCATTGCAGATTGCACGCACCGTCTTGTGCAGCACGCCGTTGCGCAGTGCGATGCCGCCGGGGTGATAGTGGCCGGAGAACCAGCCACGGACATGGTCGAAACCGTCGAGAAGTTCGAGCAGCTCCTGATGATCCCACATACGCGCGTTTTCGCCGCTGGCGTCGAGCCAGAGCGGCACGTGGCAGAAGATCACGGCGAGCTCGCCGGCATCCCGACTCGCCTCGAGCTTCTCTTTGAGATACGCTTTTGAATCCGGCGACAACATGCCATCCCATTCCCGCAGATCAAGCCACGGATGGGCGGCACGGAATTTGGCGGCGAGCCGGCGGCGCACCGAGCCGGGCGGCGAAAAACGGCTCACATCCAGTCCGTTGAGGACGATGAACCGCACCTTCCCGACGGAGAAATCATAGGACATGCTGTTGAGCCCGAATAGGTTCAGCAGTTCCGACTCGGAGTACTGCACATAATCGTGATTCCCGACCACGTGGCGGACCGGCACGGTGGAGAGTCGAAGGTTCTCCAGCATCAGCGGGATCTCCTCCCGCGAGAAGCCGTCGCCCAGATCGCCGAGACTCACCACGAAATCGAGATCGCGGATGCCGTTCAATCGCCGCACCGTCTCCCGGTGGAGGCGGTGCCCGGACCGGTAGTTGCGTTCTCCGCAGGATTCCCGGTCCGCGTACTGCGGATCGCCGATCAGCGCGAAAGCTACTGGAGTTTCTTCCATTTTCCCCTCAACCCTCAAGTTTTCCGGGGTCAGAATCCGAATTTCCTTTCATTCTTCGCCTTCCGCCGCAGCGGGTTCCAAGGTATGGGACGCTCACGCTCCGCTCCGCGTTTCCGACGGGTCTTTGAATCAGTTCAAGCAGCTTCCGAATCCGGGCAAGTTCGTTCTCCGCCAGCACCTTGAGGCAGATCGAAGGGACCGGAGACAACGCATGCGTCTGCAAAAGCACCACCCGGCTCTCCATCACCTGAAATTCCCCCGCCTGCGCAACCATCTCCTCCAGCCGCCGGGCGTCCCCAAGCACCCAGCCGTCATAGCATCCGGAGGAAAGCATCCGTTTGAATTCGGTCAGATCGCCGAAACAGTCGCTCACCGCGTCCGCCGCCGGATCAAACTCGGGAAACACCTCCCGGATACCCCGGATGATCTTCGCCGAACGGGAATAGATCTTCCCCAGATCCTCCGGATGGGGCTGCGCCCCCATCATGGCGAAAAGAGCGATTCGCCGCGCCCCGTGCTTCCGCAGCGTTTCCGCCGCCTCACGCCCCGCGGCAAAATGATCGCTCATCACCAGCGGACAGGGAGCGGCATGGGCCTCTCCGAGCCCGACCACACGGATTCCAGTTTCCTGCAGACGTTTCACATCCTCGTACAGACGGTCGCTGAACCCGTTCAGCACCACCAGGTCCGGCCGGGTTTCCAGACAGCGCCGCAACGACTCCGAACGGTGCCCGAGCCGGAGAACCGGCCGGAATCCGGCAAGGTAGAGCTCGCTCACCAGAAGCTTCAACTCACGGGCGCTCTCCGGATGGTCCAGCAGCTCCAGACTGGCGATGACAGCCACCTCCGGCTCCAGCCCGTTCTGCCTCGTCCCCGGCAGATTACGCGGCTCCCAGCCGATATCTTCCAGATATTCCCGGATCTTCTTCCGCAGCTCCGGACTCACATAGGAGTTCCCGTTGATCGCCCGCGAAACGGTCGCCATACTGACGCCGCAGTGTTCCGCAATTTCCCTGACTGTGATCTTCCGATTCATTTTCGCTCCCGTTCTGTCTGCTTTCAGTATACATCACAGGAACGTGAAATTCAAGAGCTGATATGAAAAATATTTCACATTAATTATATTTAAAAAATTAATAAGAAATATTTTTCATATCGATCCGGACAAAAGCCGCATTGTCCGGCCAGGGACTGAAGGATCTTCAATAGACCACTTCGAAGTAGGGTGTGCCGTATTCGAACGTGGAGGTATCCCACGCAAAATGGAGCGCGCCGTTTTGGAGTTCCACCGGCAGCTCCCGTTCGCGCGAACCATTCAGATTGAGCGCGTAAACTTTTGGCGTACCCTTCCGGCTGGTTTTCAGCGAGAAATCAAATCTGCCCGCACGCATCAGCTGTTGCATGTCGCCGACGTCGAGTTCGGCGTCGAAGTTCTCGGTGGAGAAAACCGCGTTTTCCGCCGCGAACATCGTCCCGATCACCACCAGCAGCCGCCCGGAATCCACCACCGGCTTCTCATTTTCCAGCGAAATCGCCGCGATGGTGCAGGGTGTGCTCGCCGACTGCACCGACAGCGCCGAGAGCTTCACCGCGCCGCTCCCTTTCACCACGGCCGCCTGAAACTTCGGGGCGTCAACCGTCAGCGTGTGGTTGCGCACGTCGGTGCGGATTTCGCCGGTCTCGCTCTCGAAGAGCCCGGAATCCACATCGGTCCGGTTCCCCGCCGGAAGCACCCCCGCCCGGCGGAGGTTCGCCACCTGCTGCCGGAGAATCTCCAGATTCCGCCGGTTCTCCTCGTTCAGCTTCACCCACATGCCCATGCTCCGGGCGGCGGAGAAGTGCTCCGGCTCCACCTGCAGCGTCGCCGCCGGATTGGCCGGATTGCGGTAGTCGGAACCGATTTTCGTCAGCAGAAAGAGGGCGTTGTATCCACCCCCGATCGCGCCGGTGTAGTCGGGGGAGTTCAGCACCTTTTCCGGCACGTGAAACGAAACGGCGTGTTTCGCGCTCCGGATGTCCCCCCGCTGCCAGCCGAAAGCGCAGAAGAGCGAATTCATGACGCCGGAAAGACTTTCCGCCGCGTCGAACGCATTCGGCTGAAACGGCTGATAATAGAGCTTGACCGTATTGCTGTGCGGCGTGAGCATCTGCCAGTCCTGCAGACTGGCGAAGGCGGCCCACACCGGCGGCGCCTCATGGGCGAAACGGTTGTAGCCGCAGTGGGAGAACTCCGTCATGAAGAACGGCTTGCCAAGCACCCGCGTCGCCGCCGCACGGCCGAGGTAGTTGTCGAAGAGCGAAAGCGAACTGGTCTGACTCACTGTCGCCATCGTCCCCTTGAGCCACGCACCGTAGTGAAGACGCTGGCGGTAGTTCGGGGGATAGAGCGCCGCCTTCCCCGGATGGGCGAAATAGGTGTGCATCGCCACCGCGTTGAAATCTCCGCGGGCATCCCCTTCGAGATTGCGCATGAACATATCCCAGTTGGTGACGAATCCCTGAAATCCGGACTCCTTCACCACGCCGAGGTAGAAGGCGTTCATCGCGGCGATTTCGCGGCGCAGAAACTTCCGGGCGGCCGCACCGTCGGCACTGTCGGCGCGCAACAGGTCCCCGCTGAACGGCGGCACCGTTTCGGGGGCCGCAGGATTCCAGTATCTCCGCCACTCCGGCGTGAAGAGCGCGATCTTCCCCCCTTTGTTGAAGTTGAAGAGATGCTCCTGCTCGTTGAAGAAGGTGATTCCGACCAGCTGAGGATCGTCGATCAGCGCCTTCCCGGTGTAGGGATTCGGCCGCTTGAGCAGAAAATCGAATCCCGCCTTCCAGTGGTTCCGATAGCGGGGATCGTGAAAAAGCCGAAAGCGGGCATAGGTGGAATCATCCGTCTTGACCGCACCGGTGAACATCTCCGAACTGGTGACGATGTCGAGCATGAGATAGATGCCGCGGTCGCACAGACATTTCAGAAGATAGTAGTAGCGGTCGGCGAACGCCGGGTCGATCGTCAACGCTTCCACACTCTGGGCCATCGGCACTTCGGCGAGCGCTTTGCGCGCCTTTCCCTGCTTCGGCAGACCGCTGTTCCCGGCGAGACCGGCGTCGAGAAAATGGAACCGGACCACATTCATCCCCGCCAGGCGGATCTCCTCGGCGAACTCCTCGATCTCCGGATGAGTGAACTTGTAAAATGCGTGCGACCAGTCCCGCGGCGTGAAGTTGAATCCACGCAGCCGGACCGGTTCCTCCGGCGCCGCCTCGAAATAGAGCCGCCCCGTCCGGTCCGCCCGGAGCCGGCCGCAACGGTCGATGTCATAGCGCTTCACATACTGCGAAAGATCGAGCGCGGAACCGGGAATCCGTTTCCACTGGTCGATCCTTTGCGGCGTGATGTGCTTCCACTGGACAGGATCCATCTTCACCGGCCGCCACTCCTTCCCCCGCTTGAGTTCGGTAATCCGGCTGATCTTCTCGCGGAACGGCACCGCACCGCAGACGAACTTCCAGCCCGCCGAACCGCTCAACACCCGGACCGCAATCCGGTTTCTCCCCTTCTTCACCGGGAAATTGAAGATGTGATCAGTCGGCAGGTAGGTGGACTCGCGGTTGCCGGTGGCAAGCGTATCGTAGACCAGTTCCCCGTTGACGTAAAATTCGAACCAGTAATCGGCCGCACAGCCGATCTGCATGACCCCATCCTCTTTCGCCTTGAACTCGTTGAAGAGCACCGCGGGGCGTTTCTCCCCCGGGGAACTGCCGTACTTTGCAACATCGAGAACACCGTCCTGCAGCTCCACCGTCCTGCCGGCGACGCCGCCCAGCGTTTCCGGAACACTCCGCACCTGTTCCAGCGAAACGGATTTCAACTCCGGCGAAAGGAAGAGCGTCCACTTCGGATTCAACGCGAGCGGGAGAAAGTTCACCACCTTCTCCAGTTTGACGCCCCCCACCAGGAAGCGGGTTCCCTTCGGGAGTTTCCCCGCCATCAGCATCGGCGAACGGATCACGCCCTCATACGCCGCTTTTGCCGTGAACTCCCGCGAAATCTCCTGCCAGGAGGTGGTCACGGTAAAGTTGCGCTGCGAATTGCCGATCATCGCCCACGGCTTCTGATCCTGAATGCAGTTCGCCCCCATTTCGGCGGAGCGATCGGCCTTGATGCAGAAGCGGTAACGGTAACGCCCCCCCGGCACAATCGTCTGTTTCGACACGAAATTGATCTGAAGACTCCAGGGGGAACTCCCTTCCTTCGCCTCCAGAATCGTGAACTCCCCGCAGGGATCCCCCGCCGGCGTACTCTCCTGCGCCGGGCGGAACGAGACACGTTTTGCATCGTACCGCATCCCCGGGACCTTTTCCCCCCTGAAATCCCACTCCTGCAAGAGTTCCGCACCGGGCAGCGAAAGCGTCAGCCCGAACAACAATGCAAAAAACAACCCTGGATTCATACGTCACACCACCTTTCTTGTTATCTTATCAACGTGATCGATCACTTCGTGCAATTCATCCCTCCGCCCCCCGCTAGAGATAGGGGAACCAGAAACCGCAGCTGCCGCAGGCGGGATCCGCGGTCACCCCGACATGGGAACAAGTTGCTTCCCCGGGGCGGATGCTGGAAACATGGCCGTCGAAGTAGAGGATCGTATTGCGGTTTTGATGGCTCCATGCGCCGGTCTCCACCTTGCTCAGATTGCCGATGGCAGAAGTTTTCTGAAACTGGTTCACCCCTTCCGCCCAGAATGCAGCTGAAGATGGCTTCCGGACCCGGCTGATTTTATGAAACCAGTAACTCCCATCCGTGACTGCGGCGCGTGTATCCGCATCGACTCGCATTCCGTAGAGCCCGAAGAACTTGAAATGTTTTTCCTTTTTCGAACAACCGCTGTAGGCGTTGCAGTATTTGACATCCGTCAGCGATGCAAACGGGAACGCCTTGGTAAATGCGGACTGACAGACCCGGGCCACCGGCACCGAGGCCTGCTTTGCGCAGATTCCCTTCGCCAGTCCCAGTGCCTCGTAGACATAGGAGCTGTGCCCTGCGGAATCCACGCTGTCGTAGCAGTACATGCCCCAATCGGTCGTCATGAGCGAGATGGTGTCCTTGTTGTTGTTCAGATACCCGAGCACACTCAGAGAAAGCTGTTTCATGATGTTGTAACAGGTGGCGCTCCGCGCCCGTTCCCGCGCATTGTTCAACGCGGGCAGCAGTAGCCCGGCAAGGATGGCGATGATCGCTACGACGACAAGAAGTTCAATCAAAGTAAAATATCTTTTCATCTCCTGCTCCCGGTTGGACCGATGTTCCAGTGAGTTTCACTCCTTTCATTATACTCGAAAAACAAAAAATTAGCAACCCCCGGACCTCGAAAATCGCCGCAAAAAACCGCAAACGCAGATTTTCCGTACCCGCTGAAAATCATCTTGCGAAAAAAATCCATCCGGCACTTGCATCCCGGCGGAATCACTGCCATCTTATAGCGTTACAGTCACGGAACCCCGAAACAGCAGGCGCCCAATGAGTCCGGTCAGAAAAACAACGCTGCGCGATATTGCGGCAAATCTGGGGATTTCGATCTCGCAGGCCTCCCGCGCCCTGAACCGGAAGCCGGATGTCGCGCCGGAAATCCGGGAGAAGGTCCTCGCGCTGGCGAAGAAGCTGAACTACCGAAACACCTCCGGAAAACATGTGAAAACCATCGGCGTGCTGGTGCCCTGGTTTCAATACTCGTTCGACGCCTTCGTCGATGAGATCATCACGCAGACCAGACAGCGCAAGCTCCACATGATCATCTTTCCCCGCAACGATGTTCCCGCCCTCGACAGCCAGCTGATCGACGGCGCCCTCGCCGTCGGAGAGAGGATCTCCAGCGAATGGGGCAGACAGCACAACATTCCGCTGGTGGTCATCAACAACTTCGGATGGGTGCTCGACAATGTGAGTTCCGTGATGCCCGACGCGGACGGCGAAAGCCGGCAGGCACTGGAGCATCTCATCGCGCTGGGACACCGGAAGATCGCCCGGTTGCGCGGACCGGTATCCACCGACCGAGAACGCAACCGCGGCCTGGATGAGTTCTACCGCATCGCCGGGCAATACGGCATACGGGAATCGGTCCGCAACATCTGCGCGAGCAGTCCGGAAGAGATGGAAATGCACCTCCGCACTCTGCTGGACGAGGGGTTCACCGCGTTCATCCTGATTCCGATCGAATGGATTTCGCGTTGCGTGAAAACGATCCGGGACAGCGGCCGGGAGATTCCCCGGGATGTCTCGCTCATCGTTTATGAAGAAACCAGTGTCACTCCGTTTCAGTCGCCGCCGCTTACCGCCTTCGCCATCGACTACTCGGAACTGGTCCGGAACGCGCTCGACCAGCTTCTTCTGGAAATCAACGGCGAAAAGGGCGAAAGTCAGATCGTCGTACCGACCAGGCTGATTCTCCGCGAGTCCACCGGCCCCTGCCCCTCTGCCCCGCAATAACGGCCGGCGGCCGGAATGCTTCTTTATTCTTCGTTTTCCGAATCATCCGCCGGCAGGTCCGGCCGCCGTTCCGGAACGGGAATTGCCCGCCGTGTGATTCCGCGGCGGAATTCGCCGGGGGTCAAACCGGTCCGCCGCTTGAAGAACCGCGCAAAATAGTACTCGTCGGACCAGCCGCACTGCCGGGCGATCTCCTTGACAGGAAGCGTCCCGCTGTGCAGAAGATAACGCGCCGCCATCAGCCGCGCCTCCAACAGCGTCGCATAGGGTGTGACGCCGAAAAAGGCCTTGTACAGAACGGCGAACCGGTTCGGACTCAGGTGGAGCGACGCCGCCATCTCCGCAACCGTGAAATTCCGGCGGCACTCATTGATCAGCCGGGTGCGCAACGCCTGAAATGCCGGGTAATGCAGAAGCTCGGCGGAGTTTCCGCCGCCGAGACGTCCAGCGAGATCGACCGCCCGCCGGACCGTGATCAGCAGTTTCTCCAGCGCGGCGGCGATCATCTGCTCCGAATGGCGGTCATGATGCCACAGCTCCAGCTTCACCTCACGCAGCGCATCTTCGAACAGCGCCGGATTTCCGGTCGCCAGCAGACAGTTGCAGGGAAGATCCAGCGCCTGCAGACGCGGCAGAAGAAATGCGCCGGCAACATAGCACCAGTCGTTGCAGAACCCCTCCCCGTCGCTGCCGTGCTTCCGGGGGAAATCCGGCGTGTGAAAGATGCACTCCCCGGGCGAGAACTCCTCCATTCCGGACGCGGTCAGAATCCGGCCCCGGCTGCGGAAGCACATCGCCAGCACCGCACTCCCCTCCGGCGGCCGGTCGTACCACTCCCCCGGGGCATGACGGGTCTGGACGTCCACCAGATATGGCTGCGGGATAATCGTCGACGAAACAAAAGTTTTGTCCATCAAAACACCATTTTTGTCCATTGCCGGAAAATCGGCGGTACCGTATACTATATCGCGTCGAAAGGAGCGCTGCAAATGAAAAAAATAAAACTGTGCGTCATCGGGGCGGGAGATCATGCCAGACGGTTCATCTACCCGTCGTTAAACACGATTCCGGATCTGGAAATTGTCGCGGTCTGCACCCGCACCGCCGCAACGGCGCAGGCCGCCGCCCGGAAGTATGGAATCCCCCGCGCATACACGAACTACCGGGAAATGCTGGAAAAGGAAAATCCGGATGGCACCGTCATCGTCGGCCCGCCCTCTCTTCACTGCCAGGCCGGGATGGCATGCATTGAGCGGAAGATTCCGTTCTTCTGCGAAAAGCCCTCCGCCCCCGATGCCGCCGGAGCGGAAACTCTCGCCGCCGCCGCCAGAAATGCCGGCGTGTTCGGCCAGGTGGGCTTCATGATGCGTCACGCCGCCTTCTTCCGTGAACTGGAAAAAATCCGCGCAACAGCGGGCGACCCGGTGTACGGCACAATCAACTACCTCACCAGCGGCCCGTATCGACACGATGTCATCTACGGGATGCCCGGTGTGGAGGACAGCGCGTTTCTGCATCGCTATCTGCTGGTGCAGGCGGTGCATCCGATCAATTTCGCCACCGCGTTTCTGGGCAGAATCCGTTCCATCGATTCCTATGTCCGCTTCTCCGGCGCGGAGGATCTGGTGGTGGAAATCCTGCTGGAGGATCACGACAACCGCCGCTTCCGGGTCCTGCTTCACACGCTGGTCGCCCCCGGATACGGGAATCTGCGGTTTCAATCGGAGCTCTTCTTCGCCGACCGGACGATGCTCTTCACCGACGGTTTCGACCGGCTGGAGTGGAATCTCCCGGACCCGTCACAAAATGCCGCCCTACGGGGGTGGCGGTTCGCTCCGTTCGGCGACAACAACGAACGGATGGGCTATCTGGGCGAACTGCGCTTCTTCTGCGACGCCCTCCGCTCCGGCGCCCCGGCGGATTCCCGCACCTCGCTCGACGACTGCGCCGAAACCATGCGGATTCTGGCCGTCGTCCAACAGCAGTTCGAAGAGCGACGCGCCGCCCGGAAATAATCAACCTGCTCCCCTCAAAGGAAACCATACCATGAAACAACGGATACTCTGTTTTGAAGGCCTCGATCATCCCGACTTCGACGAAAAGGAATGTGTTCCCTCCGGTGACACGCGCTTTCTCAAGATGGATTTCACCACCGTCAGCCCCGGCACGGAGCTCTTCTGCATCCGGGGCGGCGAAACATGCCGCCCCGGCTACATCATGACCGGACACGATGAAACCGGGCGCCATTACTTCGTCTTCCCCTCGATGAGCGAAAGTCACAGCGCTCATTGCAACTGCCGGGCGTTCGGCCCGGAAACACTGCTGGTGGAACTGCCGGAGGGGTTTCCGCTGGAACTGGCCGGATTTCTTCGATTCGCCAACATCGGATTGCTGCCGCTGCTGCGCTTCGGCGCTCTGCCGGCACACGTCGCGGTGATCGGACTCGGGCCGGTCGGCAACCTCGCCGCCCAGTCGGCTCGGATTCTCGGCTGCCGGGTGACCGGTGTCGATTGCTCCCCCCGACGGCGGGAACTGGCCGGGGAATGCGGCGTAGAAGAAACAATCACGCCGGAGGAGTTCGGCCGGCGAAAACAGACGTTCGACCGGGTGATCGACACCGTGTCCAGCTCGGGGACCCTCTCTGCCGCCGCGGCGGCACTCTGCGACGGCGGAATCTGCCACATGGTGGGAATCGTCCGGGAGGGAGAGCTGGCCGCCTCCACCCTCTGCCGGGAAATCTGGAACCGCGACCTGCGCTTTCTCTCCGGCTGGGAGATGAAACACCCCTTTGCCGCAATCCGTTCCAATCTGGAGCGGGCGGTCCGCTGGACGATGCAGGGGCGCTACCGCCTCGCGCCGCTGCTCACCGGCGTGATTGCGCCGGAGCTCCCGGCCATCGGAACGGCCTACCGGAATCTCGCCGACGATCCGGAACATCACTTCTGCTATGTGATCGACTGGCACGGCGCAGAAGGGTGAGCCGCCGAATGCGCTGCCGCAGGCGGGGGGAAAAAAATTCCGCCCGGTTCGACGCCGGGCGGAACTTTCTCTCCGTCAAGTTAAAAGGCGACGGGTTTCCCGGTCGCGGCGGATTCGTAGATCGCATCGAGAATGCGCATCACGATCACCCCCTGCTCTCCGGTCGCCATGAACGGCTTGCCGTCACGCACCGCATCGACGAACATGTGGTAGGCGCTCCGCACCTCCGGCACCGGCGGATGCAGCTTGCAGTCATACTGCTTGCCGTCGATCTCCTGATAGTATTCGACGTCGTAGGTGTAGCCTTCGTTGAGGTTGTACTGGTAGATTCCGCCCTTGTCGCCGAGCAACCGGGTGGACATCTGTTCGTTCTCTTTGATGTTGCCGGCCCACGAAGCATCGAGCTCCAGCGTCGCACCGTTGCGGAACTTGATCATGGCACAGGCGAAATCCTCCACCGTGTAGTTTTTGACCAGCGACGGAGCGATCTTGTTGTAGGTGCTGCCCATCACCCAGGCGACCTCCGGATATCCCATCATCCAGAGCGCGAGGTCAAGCCGGTGCACGCCGAGGTCGATCAGCGGACCGCCGCCCGACTGCGCCTTGTCGTAGAACCACGAGCCGGACGCGCCTTCGGTGTTGAAGCCGGACCCGGTCCCGCCCGGAACGCCGCGGCGGCGAAGCCACACGCTGCGGGCGTAGTAGATCTCGCCGAGCCGCCCCTCCTCCACCAGCGCCTTCATCGCGCGGGACTGCGGAGTGAAGCGATAGCTGAAATCGATTCCGAGCTGGCGGCCGCACGCCTTCGCGGTCGCAAGCATCTCTTCGGCTTCCGCGGTGTTGAGCGCCATCGGCTTTTCACAGAAAACGTGCGCACCCGCCTTCAACCCGGCGACGGTCAGATCCTTGTGCTGATTGTTCGGCACGGCGACCGAAAGGATGTCGAGCTTCTCATTGCGGATGAGATCGATTCCTTCGGAGTAGACCTTCTCGATTCCGAACTCCTGCTTCGCCCGTTCCCGCCGGTCCGCCTGCCGGTCGGCGACGGCAACCACCTCGACGTCGGGATGGGTCATGTAACCACGGAGATGGTTGTACCCCATGCCGAGCCCGATCACTCCAGCCTTCAACTTTGCCATGATTTCTGTTTCTCCTGATTTTTTGTGATTACTTATTGCTGCCGTCCGCATTCTGCATCACGCCCGCTTTGAACGCGGCGGGATCGACCGAACGGATCTCCTCCAGCGCCGGATAGCAGGGAGCACCCATCTCGCGGAAGAAGACCGGACGCGCCCAGCGGACCGCATTGCCGATCACCCGGAGGACATTTTCATTGTAGAAGTTCGAATAGGATTCATGGCCGGGCTGGAAGTAGAAGATTTTTCCATAGCCACGCTCGAAGGTCACCCCGCTGCGGAAGACGTTGCCGCCCTCAAACCAGCTGATGAAGATCAACTTGCCGTCCTCGGGGATGTCGAAACGCTCCCCGTACATCTCCTCATGCTCCAGCTCGAAATACTCCCCGATCCCCTGGGTGATCGGGTGGAACGGAGCGATGTTCCAGAGCCGCTCCTTTTCGCCCGCTTCGCGCCACTTGAGCGAGCAGCTGCAGCCGGTCACCGCGCGGAAAATCTTCGAGAAATGGCCGGAATGCAGCACGATCAGCCCCATGCCTTCAAGCACCCGTTTGTGCACTTTCGCCACGATGTCGTCGCGCACTTCGCCGTGAGCGCAGTGCCCCCACCAGATCAGCACGTCGGTGGTGGCGATCACCTCGTCGGTGAGGCCGTGTTCCGGCTCGTCGAGAGAAGCGAGACGGATGTTCAAATCATCGGCCGCGATGCCCCGCGCAATGGCGCCGTGGATGCCTTCCGGATAGATCTTCCGGATCGCCTCATGTTCCTTTTCGTGACGAAACTCATTCCAGATTGTGACGTTGATCTTTGCCATGTTTCACTCCTTGTTGTGACGGGATTTCCTGCCGTCCCTGGTTTAGTATAGAGGCACGCCAATGAAAAAACAAGTCCGTTTATCATTGTATTTTGTGATATTCATACACCTTTTGTGAGAAATGGTTGAAAATCTGTTTTTTTCATGTAGAATAAGTGCGGAGAAAGGAAAATATCATGGAATTCAGAAACGTCCGGAAGTGGCAGGTCCACTTTGAAGTGCTTCGCCCGCTGGGGAATCTGCCGGTGCCGGAGGTCGTCGTCGAAGAAATACAACATGAACGGCGCTACCGGCTGGACGGCCGGTTGCGCGGCGATGGCGGCGGCCAGCTCTCGATCACCATCGGCGGGCGCGGCGGCATCCGGATCGGCGGCGTCGACCATGAGCTCACGCCCGGCCGGGCCTTTCTGCACAACCACAACGATCCTGAGGTGTGTTACTACTACCCGCCCGACGGCACCGAGCCGTGGAATTTCCTCTGGATGGCCTTTTACGGCGACACCTTGTGCAATCTCATCGCGGAAATCAACCGCACCTACGGGTATCTTTTCGATGTGCCGCGCAATTCCCCGCTGGTCGAACGGCTGCTCCGTTACCGCCAGTACCGCGACGAAGTGCTGACGCTGACGCCGCTGGAGGGAGGCAAACTGGTGTTCGACGTGATCCACGAACTCTGCTCCCCGCTGGAGGAGGAGCTGCGGAAATCACCGCACAGCTCCCTTGTCAGCGACGTGCAGAACCACGTCGCAGGGAACCTCGCCGAACGGCTCGACGTGGCGACGCTGGCGAACCACTTCCGCGTATCGCGGGAGCACCTCTCCCGGGTGTTCCGCGAACAGACCGGCACCCCGCTTCACGCCTACATCACCCGTGCCCGGCTCCGGCTGGCGGTGAATCTGCTTCTGCAGACCCGCCTGACCAGCAAGGAGATCGCGGCGCGATGCGGGTATGCGGAGTATTCGGTCTTCTACCGGACCTTCCGCAAGCGAATCGGATTCTCTCCCGAGGAACTGCGCCGGAACCGTTACCACCCGAGCATCTGAGTGCGGAAAAATCCCCCGGAAAAATCGACGCCGGGGGAAATGTTCTTCAATCGATCAGCAGTCCGAACGAACCGCAGACCAGCGCCTCCCCCGGCTCGAGGCAGTGGAGCGCAGTCAGGCGGCAGCCGTCGGCACTCGCCTGCGGGAACAGCACCTGCTGCGGAATCGGATTCGCCCGCAGATTGGCGAACTCCCCTTCCGCCACCGTCCGCCACGTTCCGCCGGTCAGGATCTCGAACCGGAATTTATCCGGCGTCCCCGCCCAGTGCTCCGGCACCGGCGTGAAGAGGAATCCATGCAGAGAAAACGGCGTCGCAAAACGCCACTCCAGCGACATCCCCTTCTTCTCTCCGGGGTGCAGTTCGTGATAGTCCTCACGGTTCAGCAACCCCGCATTCGCAGTGTCGCACTGGAGCAGGTTTCCGGGCACCAGCCGGCAGACAAGCGTCAGCGCCGCCGTGCTGTTGCAGGCGGATTCCAGACGGAACCGAAGCGCGTCACCGGAAGTTTCCGGCAGAGGTTTCATCCGCCGCAGTCCGACCGCCTTCCCCGCGATGAGCTCGTTCCATTCTCCGTTGTGCCGCACTTCGATCGTGTATCCGGTAACCGACTCGCCGCGGGAAAGATCCTCCGCCATATCGATCAAATTGAAGGAGATCTCCCGGCCGAACTCCTCCACCGCCACCTCTCCGGCGGAAAGGGTGAACTCCATGGCGGCGGCATTCCCGCTGTTGAACGCCTCCACCATCTCCCGGAATTCCCGCAGACGGCGGACGTCGTTTTCGTGCAGAACGCCCCGGCGGTCCGGCGCGATTCCGAGATTCAGAAACCCGCCGCAGCCGACCGAACGCAGGTAAATCTGAGCCAGCTGGGGAATCGACCGGAGCAGCGCATCCTGTCCCGGATGATAGAACCAGCCCGGACGCAGCGGCACATCGCACTCCGGCGGAATGAAAAACCGCCCGTCCGCGTGGCCGTTCTCGCCTTCCGCGCAGCAGGCAAAGCCGGGTGCGGGCTCTTTCCCGGCGACAGGAGCGTGCGGCGTGTAGGAGCCGAACGCCTCCCGCCCGGCGAGTCCGTTTTCGTTGCCGGGCCAGCGGACATCCGGGCCGATGTCACTGAAAATCACCGCCTCCGGCCGGAGATCGCGCACAATCTTCCAGGTGTGGCCCCAGTCATAGTAGACCGAGGGGTCGATCCGACGGGTCTCGCGGGCGCCGCCGTAGAAACCGTCGCCGCCGTTGGCGCCGTCGAACCACGCCTCGAACGCCGGACCGTACCCGGAGTAGATCTCCCGCAACTGTTCCTGATAGACCTCAAGATAGGCGGGAGTGCCGTAATCCGGATGGTTTCGGTCCCACGGGGAGACGTAGAAGCCCATTTCGATGCCGTATTTGCGACAGGCGTCGGCGACTTCGCGCACCAGGTCGCCCTTCCCACCGCGGAACGGCGAGCGCGAGATGTTGTACGGCGTAGTCTTCGTCGGCCACAGGCAGAAACCGTCGTGGTGTTTGCAGACCAGAATGATGCCGGAAAGTCCGCCGTCGCGGCAGGCGCAGACGATCTGCTCCGCATCGAAGGCGGCGGGGTTGAAGATGGCAGGATCCTCGTCACCGTACCCCCACTCTTTTCCGGTGAATGTGTTGAGCCCGAAGTGCAGGATCGCGTAGCAGCAGTGTGAGCCGCGGCGGAGGATGCGTTCCGCCGGAACGCGCCCCTGATTGAATTGTTCCAGAATTGACATAAGAGAACGTTCCCTTGACCGTTGGCGCAACGCCCCCATTCCACGGGAGCGAAAATTACTTGCATTACTGTACCGTCGTTTCCAGCTTTTTCAAGACAATTCCGCGCGAAAATTAACGTCTCTGGAATGTTCCAACCACCGGCGCGCCGGCACGCTCCGCCAGACGATGCGGCATGTCAGATACGGGGCGCCCTCCCCGTTCCCGCCTCCGCCGCCGCGGCTCCTGCGGAAAGCGCCCCCGTCGGAGAGGTGTTGTTTTCGGCGCGTTTGCGCAGGCGATACTCACGGGCGTTAAATCCGGTTGCGCGGCGGATAAACCGGGAAAATGTCTTGGAGTTGCGGAATCCGCACTTCCCGGCGATCTCCGCGATGGACTGATCGCTCCCGGCAAGCAATCCCATCCCCAGCTGGAGCCGCCGGTCGAGAATCAGCCGTCCGGGGGAGCAGTCCAGCTGACGTTGAAACAGCCGGTTCAGCGTCGCGGGCGAAAGATTCAGCCGCTCACAGAGAAAGGCGACTCCCAGTTCTGGATTGGAGAGATTGCTCCGGATCAGAGTCAGCGCATTGTCGATCGTCCGCAAATTCTCGCTGGCATGCCAGTCATCCCCCGCGGCATACGCGAGGATTTCGAGCGCAATCGCGCTTTTGATGCGCGTATACAACGGAGAATCGTTGTTCATCAGGGCGTCCAGCCGGCGGAACAGTTTCTCCGGATAAGGATTCCCGGCGATCTGGTGCCGGGAATAACGGTAGGAAAGCAGCACCGCCTCCGCCAGCGGACCGGCAAGCGTCAGCCAGCGGAACGTACACTCCTCCGACAGCACACGGTGCCACAGATCCTCTCCGGCAAGAGAGAAGCAGACGTGGCCGGGTTCAGCGGTGACAAGCTTCGGGCCGTCATAGATCTCCAGCGTTCCGGAGAGAACCCAGAGGAATCCGGAACTTTGATTTAAAATCCCCCTTTTCTGCTCAATTTTACCCCTTGCAGACTGCGAAATACCGGTACCGTTCACATAGAACGGAACGGGCACTTCCGATTCCACAAATCCGGCCTGAGAGAAATGATAGAACCCTTTCCGCTGTTTTTTCATCGGATTGACAATTCCCCCTTATGACAAAAAACAACCCTTGTTTTTCCGGGGATACTATAATATTATAAGAAAACAAACCGTCAGCATCAGGAAAACAGCAGTTTGTCAGGGGGGTCAAATGAGACGATCATTCACGCTGATTGAATTATTAATCGTTATTGCGATCATTGTGATTCTGGCCGGCCTTCTGCTGCCGGCCTTGAATACGGCACGGGGAAAAGCCGCAGCGACAAACTGCCTCTCCCGCCAGAAGCAGATCGGCCTCGCCCTGGCCACCTACTCCAATGATACAGACGGAATCTGCGGAAACGCATCCAACGTTTCCTCCATGACCGACGACAACCTCTGGAACTGTGCTCTGTACCGGAATCGGGTCATTGCAGATCCCGACCAGTTTCTCTGCCCCTCGTTTGCTCCGCATAAATTCAACCGCAATGACATGGCGACCTCCTGGTATTACACCTATGGGGTCAATTATGCCGGAACAGAACCGCTCAACGGCGGACGGCCGATCTCGTTCAAGCTCAAAAAAGTCACTCAGGACTCCCGGTCTCTGCCGTTTCAGCCATCGCGGATTCTGCTTCTTGCCGATTCATTCGGAAACATTTCCACCGGAGAAAGCCAATTTTTGAACGTGGCCATGTACTACTCCTCGATCGGGCATTCACGCATTCATTTCCGCCATCAGGAACGGGCGGCCGCGGTATTTTACGACGGCCACGGAGCGCTGACCGCGCTGCCGGAATATCAATCCGCCGAAATCATCCTGCCGCTCGATCTATGGGCGAGAAAAGACACCACCTATTTCTTCAAACCAGGGCTGTGACACCGGCCGAACCCACTGCAAACCGTTAAAGGAGCTCTCGTTTCATGATCAGAACCGCTGTTTTTCCCCTGGTCGCCCTTTTTACTCTGGCGGCGACATGTTCTCTCGCCGGGCTGGACCTCTCGCCGGAAGGCGCATGGGTTCACCAGGGCATTTCCGGCTCATGGCGGATCGCCATGCCGGGCTGGAGCCGTTTTCTGAATGCTCAGACCGCTGATTTCAAAACAGTTTCTCCCGGCCGTGGAATCCTGACGGAACAAGGGCGGACCATGGAATTTCACTCCATCTGCCGCCCGGAAGGAGACGCAATTTTACTTCACAGCACGCTGCAGTCGGAAAAATTCCCGGATTTCGGAGAGCTCGATTATCAAATCCGAATCCCCTTCGAACCCCTCCGGGAGCTCTCTGTGGACGGCAAACCGCTGAAGATTCCTGCGGAATGGCAGAAAACGACACTGGCGTATTATCCGAAACACCCCCGCCGGCTCACGATCGGCACAACCTCCGGCACGCTCCAACTGCAGGGCACTTTCTCCATAATGGTACAGGACAACCGGAAATGGAGCGACTCTCTCTCCCTGCATCTGAATGGCGAAAAGCGGAAAGAATCCGGCCGTTACGAAGTGGAACTGCTCTGGCAGTTCACCCCGGCGGAAAACCGGCCCATTCCCCTCGATCGTGTGGCAAACATGGGGTTTCGCGACGACCGGGCCGGCGACGGAACCGGCGGCTGGACCGATCAGGGGCCGGAGAACGATATGGCCACGCTGAAGCCGGGGAAACTCTCCTTTGCCGGCATCGATTTCCAGATCGTGAATCCGGCGGTCAACGAGGGGAAAAGCTGTCTGGTGCTGTCCCGCACGCAGACGAAGTTTCCGCCGACGGCAGAGGTTCGCGTTCCGGCTCCGGGAAATTTCCCGTATCTGTATCTGCTTCACGCCACGGCATGGACGCCGCCATCCGGAGAAAAATTCGGGACGCTCCGCGTCCGTTACCGAGACGGCCGCAGTGAAGATTTCCCGCTTCTCTCCGGAATCGACGGCGGCAACTGGTGGATCGACGTACCGTTCCGCAATGCCGGAATCGCCTGGGAGGGAAACAACTTCAAGGCCCGTACAGGGCTGTACGCCTCGGCATTCCGCCTGACGGGTGACGCGGCGGGTCTGGAGTTTCATCCGGCCGGCAACACCGTCTGGATGATCTGTGCCGCCACACTGTCAAACGTGGCGCCGAAATTTGAGACGCCGGAGAAGCAGGAGGTGATCCGGGCGGGGCAGCAGTGGCTTCCGGTCAATTTCTCCCGCCATACGGAACCGGATTCTCCGCTGGACTTCTCCGGCACGCTGGAAGCCCCGGCCGGAAAATACGGCCGTATCGTCGTCAATCCGGCCGGTCATTTCGTCTTCCGGAACGCGCCGGGCAAGCGTATCCGTTTTCTCGGAGTCAATCTCTGTCAGAGCGCCAACTATCTCACCCGGCAGGAAGCGGAGGAGTTCACCGGGCAGATTGCGCGGGCCGGATACAATTCCGTCCGCTTCCACCATTTTGAAAATCTGCTGATGGCCGAACGCGGCAAAGCTCCCGACCAGTTCGACCCGCAAAAACTCGACTCGCTCCACTATCTGATGAGCTGTTTGAAAAAGCGAGGCATCTATTTTACGCTGGATCTCTACGCCAGCCGCGAAATCGCTCCCGGCGTCTCCACGGGGCGAGCCAAACTGCTGTTCCACATTGACCCCGCCGCGCAGGAAAACTGGAAACGGTTCACCCGGGCGCTTCTGACGGCCAAAAATCCTTACACCGGTCTCTCACTGGCGGAAGATCCCGCTCTGTATCTGGTGAGTCTGGTAAATGAAAGCAATCTATCCTTCCAACTGCCGAAAAACCGGATTCCGGAGATCCATCGTGAATTTCAGAAACAGTGGCAGACATTTCTCGACCGGCACGCGCCCCTGCCGGACAGCTGCAGAAAAGAGCAGAGCGGACTCTGGCACACCTTTCTGAACGGCATGGACCGGGCAAGAATCCGGCAGATGACCGATTTTCTGAGGAAGGAGATCCGGACTGACGTGCTGGTCACAGATCTCAACTTTATTTCCGAGTACCCCCTGAGCGGGGTCCGTTCGGAACTTCAGGTCGTGGACATGCATGCCTACTGGGACCATATGCGCCTCCTCGTTCCCGGCCGCTGGGCACCGCCGCAGCGTTATCATCAACTTTCCGCTCTCGGTCAGGGAGCGGCCCATGTCCGCATCCCGATGCCGTCGCGGGTATTCGGTCGGCCCTATGTGCTGACGGAGGTCAACTACTGCTATCCGAACCGGTTTCGTTCAGAATACGCCCCCATGTTCGGCGGTTATGCGGCTCTGCAGGACTGGGACGGCATCTATCGCTTCGCCTGGTCCCACGCCAGAGAGACACTGAACAACCAGATGATCGGCGGATTCGATATCGCCAAAGACCCGGCGGCTCAACTGGCCGACCGCCTGGTTCACGCCCTATTCCTCCGCGGCGACCTCTCCCCTTCGACGGCGGGGAGCTGGAAACGCTCTCTCCGGAAGCCTGTACCGCGATGCAGGCCGCCGCTGGAGAATTCTCATTTCTCGGGCTCCGCTCCCGCATCGGAGTTCTCCCGGCGGGGAAACCGCTTCCGTCGGCGATACGCACCGTTGACCTTCGCCCCCGCTGGCAGAAGTCGCTGCGGCCGGAAGAACAGGAATTTCTCCGCGCAATCCGCAACCGGCAGGCGATAAGCAGTGAAACGGGCGAACTCCAGCTGAATCCAGAATCCAATACTCTTCGCGTCGTCACCCCGGAAACGGAAGCCCTTTGCGGAACCGGCACTCTGCACGGCGATCGTCTGCGGATCACCGGAGCCGGGGAGCCGCAGACCGTCGCCCTGCTCTCGCTCGACGGCGCCCCCCTCGCGGAAAGCCGTAAACTGCTTCTGCTTCATCTGGTGGAGACGGCCAATACGGAACAGACCTTCCGCACCTCCCGGCGGACCGTTCTGGAAGCCTACGGCAAAGCGCCACTCCTGCTGCGGCGCAGCCGGGTCAATGTGACGTTGCGCCTTCCCGCGGTGCGCCGGGTGGAGACACTCGATTTTTCCGGACGCCGCACCGGTTCGGTCGTCACGACCCGCCGGGGCTCTGAGACGACCTTTTCAGCGGATACCGCACTCCGTCCGCACGGTGTGATGGCCTATCTGATTTCCGCCGACTGACGCCCCACCGTCGGGGACAGCTTCCCCGGCTCGCCCTGTTTCTGCCCGCAGATTTTCAGCAGTATCACATGAGCCGCGTCCATTCCGAAAGTGGTCGTCCCGGTAGAATGTTGTGCCGAAACTTGCCGGTAACAAGCATTACAGGAAATCCGCAGGAAGATCATGAGTCACGGCTTGCCGTCATCTGCATAGCTTTTTACAATCTGCACCTATAAAAATTTAAAAAAAATTTTGCTTGCGCTCTTGCTTTCTTACTCTGTTTCGGGTATAATAGAAGAGAAAACTGGAAATATTTCCATTTTTTTAACTCTGCGAGAAGATAAAAAGATGACGAAAAACGGGAATCTGACCATCAAGGACATTGCCAAGGCCTGCAGCGTGGGCATCGGTACGGTCTCGCGGGCGATCAACGGCAAACCGGGCGTCAAGGAAGAGGTCCGGAAAAAAATCCTCAACCATATCTATGAGATGGGCTGGCGCAGCAACAACATCGCCGGGAAACTCAACTCCGCCCGCAAAGGGAAGCTGGTGATTTTCCTCAGTTCGCTTTTCGGCCTCATCGACCGCATGAATGACAACGACGTCATGGGCCTCCTGGCGGAAGCCTGCACCAACGAAGGGTATGAGACGCTGCTTCTGACCGGGAACCGCAATGAATGCCTGGAGCAGTGCATGCAGCTCCGACCGCACGCGCTGGTTCAGTTCGGATCCGTGGACAGAACCGGGGAGATCGAAGGCAAACTTTTCGAGGCGGGAATCCGGCTGATCACCATCGGAGAGCGCGAAGAGTGCCACGGCGCCATGCTTCACCCGGATCATACCGACGCCGGCAGACGTCAGGCGCAACTGCTCCGCCGCAACGGCCACCGGAAAATCGGCGTCGTCTGCTGCATCGGCGAGCAGAAAACGATCCATTCCATCGACGACATGCCGAGCCTCCGGTTGCGCCGTTACATTCAGGGAATTCAATCGGTGCACCCGAAACTGAGTCTGGAAAAAGATGTCGTCAGCGACAACTACGGAGATCCCGCCCCGCTCCTTGCCGCACTCCGCCGCAGAGAGCATACCGCATGGATCTGCGATGAACAGCGCTCCTGCCAGGAACTGATCTACTGCGCGTATCAGTTGAATCTGAGGATTCCGGAAGACATCTCCCTCGTCACCCTCGCCCCGGCCGCTCCCTGTTTTCTCTTCCCCATGGATGTCACCCGCTTCTGCCCGGACAACAAGGCAAGGGTCGCCAAAGCCATGGAGCTCATCAACGCACCGGAAGACCTGTGCCGTCAACAGGAATTCGTTTTTTTCAAGCGCTACCACAAAGGGGCTACCGTGAGAAAGCTCAATTCCACGGCAGCAATGGCTGCGCCCCTATGAACGCAACGTCAAACTGGAATCGTATGGAAAATCGGCATGTCAGATCAAGTTTCTGATCGAAAGGAGAAAGGGAATGCTTTCACACGTCAGCACAGGTTCTACCCCAATTTCAACGGCAATACGCTCTTTGCATCCAGTTTCGGCCGGAGGAGTTCACACGCCCCGACTTCCGAATGCAGTCAGGAGCAGAAAACAGCGTCACATATTTACTCTTATCGAACTTCTGATCGTCATTGCAATCATTGCGATCCTCGCCGCCATGCTGCTTCCGGCACTCAACAAAGCGCGCGACCGGGCCAAAGCGATCAGCTGTACGAACAATCTCCGTCAACTCGGTCTGACCCTTCAAGCCTACTGCAACGACTTCGACGGCATGACGCCATACAATGCCTGGGATCTCGAGGACAAGACCAGCTGGCGCGGCCGCCTCTATAACGCGGGATATATCAAAACCTACAAGGGCACCTATTGCCCCGCTGTGCAGCTATCCACGGATCCCACCTTCAAGGAAGACAACCGCGGCGTCGGGTACGGCATCAACAACGGCTGGTGGCTCAACAGGCCCAACACGATCAACACCAAACGGATCGGAACCGGCACCAATGCGCAGGAGGTTCTGGGAGGCAACTGGCGGATGTTCATCCCCAAAGAGCCGTCGAAATTCCCGCTGCTGGCGGATACCCAGCGACTGGTGGATGTCAATTCCTGGAGATTCTATTACCAGTCGTGTGAATTCGCCTACCCTTGCAACAACGGCACCACCAATCCGAGCATCGTCGCCGTCGTCACCCGCCACGCATCGCGGTGCAACGCTCTCGCACTGGATGGACATGTCGCGGCCCAGAGTCGCGGCGAGCTCATCCACGAAAATGGATTCATGGAATACGGGGTCCACGCGGTCCCCGGATTCTGAGGAGGAAACAGATCATGTCCATGCTGCATTTGTTGTTATCCGGCTGTCTGTTCGTCGCATTTGCCGCGGCGGGCGAAACCGTCAAACCCGAACTGAAGCCGGCAAAACGCACCCCTGCGGCCAGAATCGAGGGGAAAATGTTGACCATCGACGTTCCTGCCGGACGCGAGGGGCTGGAGAACTATGCGGAGTTCACTCTGGATCTCGGCCAATACGCCTCCTGCCATCTGATCGGGACGATCCGCGGCAAATTCACCGGCTTCCGCCCCGATCAGGACCGTCGAAAAGGCATCGACCTTCGCCTCTCCTACCGGGCGGACGACGACAGCCACGACCGGCTCGGCGGCGGCTTTTTCCGCAACGAATCACTCAAAAACGGCACACTGCAGTTCGGCTTCACCCTCGATCCCTACGCCAGACAGTGCAAAATGCGGATTTCACTGAACAACTGTTCCGGCAAAGCGGAATTCGATCTTGCCAGTCTGGAGTTCACGCCGCTCTTCACGCCGCCGAAGGAGGAGTATGTCTGCGAATACTCCGACGCCGTAAAGGCCCGCCCGGTCCACCGCGGCGTGATGAGTCCGATCCGCAATCAGACCGATGAGGAGGATTTTCGCGAACTGCGGCGCTGGAACGTCAATCTGATGCGGCTTCAGCTCAACACCAGTGAACAGTGGGCGCGCAGCGAACCGGCGAAATACCGGGCATTCATCCGCGACAAGATCGACAATGTCATCCCGAAAGCGCTCGACCTCGGGCAGAAATACGGCATCAAAATCATCATCGATCTGCACACCGCTCCCGGAAGCAACCGCATGACCGACAATCCGGACTTCAACGGTCTGTACGACAACGACGACGCCGTGAAGGAGTATCTGGCGATCTGGGAGGAAATTGCCGAAAAATTCCACCGCCATCCCGCCCTCTACGGCTATGACCTCATGAACGAACCCAAGCAGCACCGGCCGGCCAAATACAACTACCGCGATCTTCAGTACGAAGCGGCAAAGCGAATCCGGGCAATCGACCCGGAAACGCCGATCTACGTGGAGAGCAACATGATGTGCAGTCCGCTCTCCTTCTACTATCTCGAACCTCTGAAACTGCGGAACATCATCTATCAGGTTCATTTCTACGAACCGTTCGACTACACGCACCACTTCATCCGCAAAGCCGCCGATCGAAAAGCGGGCCGGGTGAAGGTGAACACCTTCCCGGGCGACTATTACGGTACGCACTGGAGCGGTGATCTCGTCCAGATCCGGAAAAAACTCACCTATGTCCGCGCCTTCGAGCAGCGGTTCAAGGCGAAGATCTACGTCGGCGAATTTTCGGCACCGGCCTATGCGCCGGGAGCGGAACAATATCTCGCCTCCTGCATCAAAGTGTTTGAGGAATACGGATGGGACTGGACCTATCACGCCTTCCGCGAATCCAAGGGATGGGATGTCGAATATGCCGGAACCGCGGACGACGACCTTGTCCGCGTCCCGACGACGCCCCGTCGGGAAGTACTCCTCAACGCATTCAAGAAAAACAGGAAGGAATAGTTTTCATGAAGTGGTTCTCTCTGCTGCTCGGTCTGGCGCTGCTTCCCGTCTGCGCCGGCGAGGAACAATTTCTCAAACCGGAAAACGCCCGCGTCATCGGCTGCGCGGTCCGCAAGGGGAAGGAGGTTCTCATCAACGTTCCGCCGGAAAAAGCCGCCGGCCTGAACGGTGTCATCTACAAGGTGGACCTTACCCCCTGCCGGAACAGCGTCGTCACCTTCTCGGTGGATGCACAGGCGGACCATCTGACGAAACCGGAACAGCGTCATTTCGGCACAAAATTCATGCTGCTCTACACCACCCCCGACGGGCAGAAACATTACGCCGAAAGCAACGGGCATTACGGTACTTTTTCCAAAAAGCTCACCTTCAGCCACACCGTAAGCCCGGATGCCGCGGAGGCGGAACTGCGCTTTGTCGTGCAGAATGTCTCAGGCAAGCTCCGCTACGACCTCTCCACCTTCCGCATCGTCACCAGTTTCCAAAAATGCAACATCGGGTACCAGTGCGAGTACTCCGATGCGGTGAAGGCGCGGCCGGTCCACCGGGGAGTGGTCAGCCCGATCCACGATCAGGCCAACGAGGAGAATTTCCGGGTACTGCAACAGTGGAACGTCAATCTGCTGCGGCTCCAGCTCAACGTTGCCGCGGACTGGGCCCGGAACAAGCCGGAACTCTACAACCGGGCGATGGATGACAAGATTGAAAACGTCATTCCCAAAGTACTCGATCTCGGGCAGAAGTACGGCATCAAAGTGATCATCGACCTGCACATGGTTCCCGGTGGAAATGACACGCAGAAGAATTCTCCCGGCATCTTCGGCAGCGATGAAGCGGTAACCCGTTTCATCGCATTGTGGGAACGGATGGCGACGAAATTCAAGGATCATCCGGCTCTCTACGGCTACGGCCTGTTCAATGAGCCCCGCCAGAACTACCCGACGAAATACGACTACTGGGAGATCCAGCATAAAGCGGCGCAGGCGATCCGCCGGATCGATCCGGAGACGCCGATCTACGTCGCCTCCAATCTGCGCAGTTCGCAGTACACCTTCGACTACCTCTCGCCGATGAAGCTGAAGAACATCATTTACGAGGTACACTGCTACGATCCGTTTGCCTACACCCACACGCCCTATTCCAAGAGAGACCGGGAGGCGGGGAAACCGCGACCGACCTATCCCGGGACCTTTTACGGCGCCCCGTGGAATCTGGAGGGGGTGCGCAACCGCCTGAAGGCGGTGAAACGGTTCGCCCGGGATCATCAGGCGAAAATCTACGTCGGCGAATTCTCCACCCGCGCCTGTCTTGACGGAGCAGACCAGTTTCTGCGGGACTACATCACCGTCTTCGAAGAGAACCAGTGGGACTGGACCTACCACGCCTTCCGCGAGGCGAAGATCTGGAGTCTGGAATACGCCGGTCCTTCCGACGATGAACTCGAGCCGTCGCAGGACAATCCGCGCAAATGCGTACTGCTGGAAGCGTTCCGGAAGAACCGGTCATAGCAGAGCGGGAAACGAACGGAGCATCTGCCGCACCACGGTGTATACGAGGGCTCTCGCCATCTCGCACGACAGATGCTTCCGTTGCCGCCTCACCGCACGGCGCAAACCGATATCGCTCCTTCCAGGAAGATGCCCGGGGTTCCCCGGTGAAAAATTCAGCAAAGACACATTGCCATCGCCTCGTGGCAAAATCGTGGCAAAATCCTCCCCCCCGCAATCGCGGGGATTTTTTTTAGACGACATTTCTGTTTTCATTCTATGTTGATTTTGTTTTCCGCAACAGTCTGTCAGAAGGCGGAGATAATTTTTTCCAAATCTAGCTTGAAAAATTACGATATTTAGTTATATTACTAAATGAAAGGAGACACCATGCTGAAATTCGACAAAGAGTGCTGCCGCCACGAAGCGGAGGTCTTCAAGGCGCTCGGCCATCCCACACGGCTCTGGATCGTCAAGCAGCTTGCGGATGGTCAGGAGCACTGCGTCTGCGAATTTGTCGAAGCGGTCGGCATCCGGTTCGCCACCATGAGTCAACATCTGGCCATCCTGAAAAATGCCGGAATCATCGTCGACGACAAGCGGGGCAAGCAGGTCTTCTACCGCCTTGCCTGCCCGTGCATTCTGCCGGTCCTTCAGTGTCTCGGAGAGAAACAGCAGAAGTAATTGGATTTTTTTTGACGTTTTATTTCGTCTTTCAGCTAAATAAATAAGGATTTCGCAACATGTGGAAAACACAATGGAAATGGCTGGCCGGACTCGTCGGAGGATTTCTCCTCTGCTACTGTCTGCCGGTGGGGACGGAACGGTTCGACCATGCGGTCATCGAATCGCTGGCGTTGGTGAAATGGTATGCCAGAGAACATGTCTTGCTCTGTCTGGTTCCGGCCTTCTTCATCGCCGGAGCGATCGGCGTATTTGTGAGCCGGGGAGCGGTCATGCGGTATCTGGGGCCGAAGGCGAAAAAATGGATCGCGTATCTGGTCGCATCTGTTTCCGGTACAATCCTGGCGGTCTGCTCGTGCACGATTCTTCCTCTGTTCGCGGGGATCTACAAGATGGGAGCGGGTCTCGGACCAGCCTCCGCCTTTCTCTATTCCGGCCCCGCCATCAACATCATGGCGATCGTACTGACTGCCCGGGTGCTGGGCGTTGAACTCGGAATCGCCCGCGCAGTCGGAGCGATCGGTCTTTCGATCGTGATCGGCGTGTGCATGCACCTGATCTTCCGCCGGGAAGAACAGGAAAAGGCGCGCATGGCGGCCGATCCAGTTGATGTGGAATCCGGAAGACCGCTCCGGCAGAATGTCCTGTACATCGGCAGCATGATCGCGATTCTGGTGTTTGCGAATCTGGGGAAATCCGACGATTCGGGCGCATTTTGGCTGGCGATCTGGAGCGTCAAATGGTACCTGACCTCTCTGGCCGCCCTCGTGCTCGGCTTCATGCTGGTCCGGTGTTACGGCATGAAATGGTGGAAACTTGCCTGCGTGGCCGTTCCGGTGGTTGTGCTGGCGGCAGTGTTCCCCGACCTGCCGTTGCTGGCGTTCACCGCGGGATTTCTCGGCATCGGTGCCTTGACCAGCACAGCCAGGGAGAACGAACTGCGAAGCTGGTTTGAAACCAGCTGGGATTTTGCGAAAAAGATCATGCCGCTTCTGCTCTTCGGCGTGCTGATTGCCGGACTTCTGCTGGGCCGCGTCGGGCAGGAAGGGCTGATTCCCTCCGGATATGTCGAAAAACTGGTCGGCGGCAACTCTCTGCTTGCCAACTTTTTTGCCGCATTTGCCGGAGCTTTCATGTATTTTGCGACCCTGACGGAGGTCCCGATTCTGGAAGGTCTGATCGGAGCGGGCATGGGGAAAGGTCCCGCTCTGGCGCTGCTGCTGGCCGGACCGGCGCTCTCGTTGCCGAACATGCTGGTCATCAACAGCGTGATGGGGCCCCGGAAAACGGTCGCCTTCGTCTCTCTGGTCATTCTGTTTTCCACCCTTCTGGGATTTTTCTACGGAAACTGGTAACATTGCAACAACATCCAAAAAGGACATGACACCATGAACACATTGCTGGATACCCTCGACTACTTCGGCTTCATCTTTCTGGAACTGGTGGTGCTCTTTCTCTCGATCAGCACCGCGATTTCCCTGATTCTGCAATACATCCCCCGGGAGAAATTCGGCCGGTATCTCTCCGGGCGCGCCGGATATTTCATGGCCGCACTGCTCGGAAGCATCACCCCCTTCTGCGCCTGTTCGACCATTCCGCTGACGCTGGGACTGCTGAACGCCGGCGTCTCCATCGGCCCGGTTCTCACGTTCGTGCTGGTCTCCCCGCTGCTCAACCCGATCATCGTCGGCATGGTCTGGAGCCTTATGGGGTGGAAGGCGTGTCTGATCTATTTCTTCGCCTGCTTCGGCTCGGCGATGGCGGGCGGGTGGCTGATGAAGATACTTCACGCCGAACGCTATGTGCGCAAATTCGCGGAACCGGAAACGAGCTGCTGTTCCGGGGAATCTTCCGGACCGGCTGTGCCCGCCGCATTCCGGGGCAAGCTGAAAAAAGCGTTTTTCGACGCTTACGGCGATCTTCAGCGCGTGCTGATTTATCTGATTGTCGGCACCGCGATCGGAGCGACCATCTACGGCTACATTCCGCAGGAGTGGATCGTCTCACTGGCCGGACCGGAGAACCGGTTCGCGATTCCGGTTGCCGCGCTGGTCGGGGTGCCGCTGTACATCCGGGCGGAAAGCGCGATTCCGATTGGACTGGCACTGGTGCAGAAAGGGATGAGCCTCGGCGCCGTGATCGCCCTGATCATCGGCGGCGCGGGCATGGCGATTCCGGAGATGTCGATGCTGCTGAGCATCTTCAAAGCGCGAATCGTCGCGGCGATCGTCGCCTTGATTTTCTTCACCGCGGTGATCGGCGGCTATCTGTTTGACCTTCTGCTGGTGTAATCATACATAAGAAAAAGGAGCAAGAAAAAATGACGAAAATTCAGATTCTCGGTTCGGGCTGTGACAAGTGCAGAAAACTCGCCGACAATGCGAAACAGGCGGCGGAACGGCTCAATCTTCCCTGCGAAATTGAAAAGATCGAGGAGATCAATCAGATCACGGCATTCGGCGTCATGATGACGCCGGCACTGGTCGTGAATGGAAAGGTCGTCAGTTCCGGCAAGGTGCTCACGGCGGATGAAATTGCCGGTTTTCTCACCGCTCCGGCGTGTGATTGCGGCGGGCAGTGCGCGTCCTCCGAAGCGCAGGCGACCGATTCCCCCTGCTGCTGTGGAACTCCGGCCGAAGCCGCCGCTCCCTGCTGCTGCGGAGACGGTGGCGCCGAAAAGGAACCGACCTTCTGCTGCTGCGGCGGCGGGGACAGAACAAAGAAGATTATGACCATTGTTCTGCTCATTTTCATTGCCGCCAGTATCGTGTTCATGGCTGTTAAACGGCTTGCTGATCCCTTTGCCTCCAGCGCCTCCCCCGTCGAAACGGAACAGGCCGATTTCCCCGGAACCAAATAAAAAGGGCAAAGGACATTTTTGCATTTCCATCGTTTTCAGAAAAAATGCAGAAAAGCAGTACGGAATTGGGTTATGGTGAAAATCTTGTTTCTCTGTACCGGCAACAGCTGCCGCAGCCAGATGGCGGAGGGCTGGGCGCGCGCGCTGAAAAGCGATGTGGTCGAAGCGTACTCCGCCGGAATCGAAACGCACGGCCTGAACCCTTATGCCGTCAAGGTGATGGCCGAAGCCGGAGTGGATATTTCCGCACAGAAATCCAAACTGGTCCCGGATTTGCCGACCCAGGAGTTTGATTATGTGATCACCGTCTGCGGCAACGCCCGGGAAAGCTGCCCCGTCTTTCCCGGCAAAACCCGGGTCGTTCACGTCGGCTTCGACGATCCACCCCGCCTCGCCGAAGCGTGTCAAACCGAGGAAGAGAAACTTGCCTGCTACCGGCGGGTGCGGGATGAGATCCGGACATTCATCGAGAAACTGCCGGAGATCCTCCCCTGACGGAGCAGAGCGAAAGAGAAAGCATCTGCCGCACGCTGAATGAGGCTCCGCGCCATCTCGCACGACAGATGCTTCCGTTGCCGGTTCTCCGCAATCAATACGGCGTAAGGCTGATATCACTCACTTCAAAGAAGACGCCCGGCTGTTCCCAGGCGAAGAAATTCAGCGAAGCCGCATTCCGCCCTTCCGGCAGAGTCAGGACCGCTTCAAACGTCTGCCACTCCGGCTTGAGCGAAGTGCGCTTCACAAGGTCGATCCGCTGAGCGCCGGCAAAACTGACCACTTGGAGCTGTGCCGTGCCGCGCGCCCGGAATGTGAGTCGGTATGAGGCGTTCGGCAGCAGATTCCCCACACTCACCGCTACCCCGGCAGCATCCTTTCTGCCGATTGCGCCGGCATCGACACGGTACCCGTTCGCCGTGGCGGCAAGGCGCTGATCCGCCCCCTGCCGGAACGGACGAAACGGACGCCCCTTCAACAGCTCCCGCGCCGGCTGCAGCACCGTCAGATCGCCGTACTCCGCCGGACTTTTCTCGCCGCCGATGCCGCTCGCCCACTCCCGGTAATACGCCCGGCCGCTCCCGTCGTTGTTGTTCGCCAGCAACGAGAAACGGAGCGTTCCATTCGACGGGACCGTGAGCGGATAGAGCTCCGAAACCGGCAGCCGCAGACGGTAAACGGTCCGCCCGTTCCGCCGCTCCCCGGCGACAGCCGCGGTCCGCATCGGTTCATTGGCCGGGGTATAACGCTCCGGCAGATCGCCGCCGAGCGGCGCGGCAAAGTTCTTCACCACACCGGCACGCCCCTCGCGGTCCAGCGTCAGAACAAACTCAATCCGGTCGCCGGCCAGCCCCTTCCCGCCGCCGTCAAACGCGAACTGAATGCTGTCGCCTTTCCACGGGGCCTCCCCCGGAACTGGATGGTGCACCGCATCCTCCAGTTCCGCGTAGAGTTCGAAGTTCTCCCGGTCCAGCGCGACGGAGAAGAACCCGGCGATCTCCCCCGCCCGGGCGGAGGAATCGCACACCACCTTTTCCGCGAGCGCCATCCGGGGCGCACGCCGCCCGGCGGCGGTCAGTTCCAGCTTGGCGTCGAAGAGCTTGCCCGGCAGGTAGTTCCCGTGCATCTCGTGCGAGAGAGGCAGTGCTTTCCCCTGCGGAATCAGCACCTCGGCACCGCGCCCCTTCGCCGCCGCAAGCAGTTTCCGGTCCGGATTGCGGGCGATGTAGTAGAACTCCGGAGCGAGCGTCATCTCCGCCGGGCGGGATACCGGGCGGCCGTCCGCTTCACAGACGACAGACGCGGCGACGATGTTCGCCAGTTCCCGGTCGATCCGGACCGGTTTCTCCCCTTCGGTCCAGAAAATCAGCAGTTCACCGGCGTCGCTCGAAAGCAGAATGCCGCACTGATCCTTCCCGTCGCCGAAGCGGAATCCGTCGTGCACGGTCAGCTTCCCCCGCACCAGATCGGAAAGCACATGCCACGCCAGCGCCTGATAGCGCGGCGCCAGAAACGGCGTCTTGCGAAAGAGTCCGGAGACGTGGCTCGCACTGCCCGGATCGAACTTCTTCATCCACGGCAAACACTCCTTCTCGAAGTTCGGCGCATTGACGATGCAGAAGAAATCCACCTCCTGCGCCCCCTGGCGCACCTGATTGAGGAAATCGCAGAGCATGTTGCGCGTCTGCATCGGTTCACTCGGCCACGGGAAGGAGGCGCGCAGCAGCATCGCATGCCACTCGCTGCTGAGCCACGGCTTGCTCTTCCGGCCAAACTGTTTTTCCATCCGGCGGAACGGAGCCATCTGCACCCAGCTTCCATGCATCGGCAGAACATCGTAGTAGCGGTCGCCGCCGAGCTTCAGAAGTTCCCGGTAAAACGGGAGATACCGCATGCCGATGCCGCCGAGGTGCACGACCGCGTCCGGATTTTCCGCCTTGACGGTCTCGTAACCGGCCTTCAGCAGGGCGACGAAGTTCTCGACGCTGTCGCTCCAGAAACAGGAGTAGCCGATGAGATGCGGTTCATTCCAGAGCTCGTACTTCTTCACACCGGGGTAGCGGCGCATCACGGCGCGGATGAAGTTCCTCCAATCCTCCATCTGCTTCGGAATCACCGTCTTGTACTCCTGAATGCAGATGTTGATCCAGGTGGCGTCCGGCCGGGTGGAGGCCCAGCGGGGCGTCCCCATCAGATTGAGCGTGATGTCCTCTTCGGAGTAGCCGTACTCCCGGGCAAGCTTCATGAACTCATCGAGCGCCTTCCAGTTCCATACCCCCTTTTCCTTCTCCAGTTTCGCCCAGTCGATGTAGTGCACCCGGATTCCCCGGAATCCCACCAGCCGCGAAAGCGGCAGAAAGTCCCGGTAGCGGCCGAAGTGCGGCGACATGCCGAACACGGGCGAAATCTCCGCCACCGGCCGGGTGGGTGTGGCCACGCCGAACGGATGTTTCGTCACCGGAATTTGCGTATCACCGGCGAGAGAATATTTCTTTGTGCGACGATCCTGCTTGTAGACCCGGAACCGGTACTGTTCGGCAACGTCGCCGTTCACACTGCCGCTGCGGAAAAACTCCGCCTCGAAATACCCCGGCGACGGCGGAAGCCAGCGCCATCCCTTTTCGTTGAACTCCCGGCCGCCAACCTCTCCGGAGAAAACCGGTTTCCCGGTGACGTCGGTCACCTTCACCCGGATGCGGTCACTCTCCGGAATCGGCCGGTCCCCTTTGAAGCAGACCGTCTCCCCGATGCGCCACCAGTTGGCGAACGCGGTGCCGCGAATTTTCAACGGTTCCGCACCGATCGCCGCCAGCATGGCCGCCGATGCCAGAATCCATGCCAATTGCCTGCAAAACATACAAAGTCCTTTCGTTGTCCGATACCATAATTTCTCTCCCGCCAAAATGCAATTGTCTTTTGCGGAAGAGTGCCCGGATTGAACGTTCAATCGACGGTTTCGTCGTAGAATCCGGTCCAGAAAATTCCCCTGTAGCCGCCCAGATACATCTTCCCGGCCGGAGTAGTGGCGGCGTGGCCGTCGAGATAGGCGATATTCAACGCCATCCCGCCATGGCGGGTGATCCACGGATTTGTAACCGCGGAGATATCACAGCGGGCCGCATTCAGTCCCCGTATGGTCAACAGGCGCGCGATCTCCCCCCGGGCGGCATAGGGGTTTAGACCGCTGTCATCAATCATCAGAAAGGTCCGGGAGGGATATTTGGTGAAACTGGTCTTCCGCCGTTCCTGATTCGCCGCACTCGGCATGGTTTGGATATTTTTTTTCATGTTGACGCTCCAGTTCATGCTGTAGCCGCTGTAACGGTTGGGTTCCACTTTGAAGCTGGGGCAGACAAAGGAATTTGCACCGCCCGAATGCAGACGAGTTACGATATCCGATGAATTGGTCTTATCGCCGGGATGGGCATATCGCCACAGCAGCGGAATCCACGACGGCCCCCAGGTGAAAGATTCACCGGGATTGTTGCTGGCCAGCGGAATGTAGTCATCGTACTCCATCGAATACATGCCGCAGTACTGCCCGAGCTGTTTGATGTTGCTGAGACAACGGACCGTCGTTCCCCGTTCCCGCGCCTTGTTCAGCGCCGGAAGAAGCATCGCCGCCAGAATGGCGATGATCGCAATTACAACCAGGAGTTCGATGAGGGTAAAAACATTTCCGGATTTTCCTGAATTTTTCCACATTCTGCCCATGCCTGTTCCTCCTCTCTTTTGTCTTCCACCGTATCTGACGAAAAATCTCTCGAAGAACCGGTCGCGCGGCCGGAATTCCGCGCGACCACCCCCTACCCTACCGGTCCGGGGAAGTGCCGAATACATTACGGACCGCTTCGAGGTAGCCGTAGCCGAACCGGGTGTCCGGCTCCAGATAGGCCCCTTCGGTCCATTCGTTCCAGCAGGCGATCTGAATCATTTCGCTTTTGGAGATTCCCTGATCGTAAAGCGCTTTCAACGACTGCAGCGCCTCCTGAAAGAGTTCCGGCGTGCCGTCCACCACGATCGGACTGAACGGGTAGCCGCGTGAGAGATCGTAGATGTCGGACTGCACCGTGCGCGGACTGGAGTCCCACCCCTGTGCCGCCAACGGCGGACAGGGCAGCGTGAAGGTGCGGCAGTACATCTCCTGAACCGGCATGGCCTCGCGCATCCAGCTCAAATAGTCCACTTTCAGCTGCTGCATCCGCCCGGCAAATCCCCAGCCGTAGTTGGAGATGGAGTTGAATCCCGCCCGCTTGAGCGCGGCTTCGTGCGCCATCAGAACTTCCGGAGTGCGTCCCGGCGCCGTGCAGTGCGCGTTGAGATTGAGTTCCCCCAGCCCCGCCTGTTCCACTTTGGCGCGGAATTCACGGAAGAGAGCGGCCGCCGCCTCTTCTCCGCCGAATCCGTCGATCATCTTGAGCGGCTGCCAGATGGAGAAATACAATCCGCCATCCACCCGCAGATAGTTGGGCTGGCGGAAGTAGTGTTCGATATAGAAATCGCACCAGGAGCGGAAATTTTCCGGCGTGATGGTTTCGCCGTCCCAGTTCTTCTCCGCCGGCTTCCAGTAGCTGCCCGGATGCGCGTAGATCGGGTTGTGGTTGCACCACATCAGGGCAAACTGGAGATCACGGCAGTTCGGCGCCCCCAGAAATCCGTTATCCAGCGCGCGGGCCCGGTACGGACCGTCGTTGAAACAGTACCAGTCGAAGATGAACGCATCCACGCCGTACCGCTTCGCCGCGGCGATCTTCTGCCCCATGACCTCCGGCAGCGATTCATCCTGATACCCCCACAGCGGCACCCGCGGCTGCACATGCCCGGGGAAACGGGAGGTGGCATATTCGGCGACACGCCATTCGGTCCACCCTTTTCCGTGCAGTGCCTCAATGCGCGGGTCACTGTGCCAGTTCGGGAAGTAGTAGGCGGCGACAATCGGTCTTTTTTTCATGATTCATCCACTCTTTTCGTGTTGCAGTTGCTGCGCTCTATCAGATATTATATTCTGATATCGAGAAAAAACATGGATGAAATTTCCATTCCTCCCCTAAAAATTTAAAAAAAATCAACCACGTCCACTTTTTCGAAAAGCGAGCGGCGTCACCCCCATCTCCCGATGAAAATTCCGGAAAAAGCAGGAGAGATCGCGGAAACCGCATTTGTAGCAGACATCCGTAACGGAGAGATCCGTTTCCAGCAGCAGCCGCTTCGCCTCCGCCAACCGCAGGCGGTTCAATTCGGCCATGATGGTGGAACCGCTCCGGCTCCGGTACAGCCGGCAGAGATGGCTCCGGGTGACGCCGAATTTCGCCGCGGTCTCCGCCAGCGAAAACGGTTCGGTGCAATGCGCTTCGAGCAGCTGATTCAGGGAACTGAAAATATCCTCGGACTTGAATTTGAGCATTCCCTTCTGCGCGTTCCGGGAGAGCTGAATCAGGAGGTCGGCCAGCAGCAGTTCAAGGGTGACCTGATAGTTCTCCTCGCAGGCATTGTACTCCTCCTGCATGCGGAGGATCAGTTTCTCCAGCTCCTTCACGCAGGGGAATACATAGAGCCCGCTCATCACCGGCTCATCCTCGTTGAAGATCGAGAAGAAGCCGGAGCGGGTCTTCAGTTTCACCAGAAATTCCCGGAGGAACTCCGGCAGAAAAAGGATGTTGCACAACTCCAGCGCGGCCCCCTCGATCCGGTAGGTCGTTTTAAACCGCGGATGCGCCAGAATCGCCGTTCCGCTCTGAATCGGATATCTCCGGCCGTCGACCAGATACTCCCCCTCCCCCCGGAAGAAGTAGACGATCTTGTAGAACTCCCGCACATGGTACTGGTCCGGCGGGAAATCCCCCGGGCGATGACGGAAACAACCGATGGAAAAGGGGAACTTCCGCCGCAGATAGTCGGCACGCGGATATACAAGCGGCGCACTTTTCTCCATCCTTCCTCCCGAATTTCCGGCCGAACTCCGTTCCTTCCGGCCCGGGTGCCGGCCGGCTCACTTCCTTCGGGAAGAATACATCCTCTCGATCGTTTCGTCAAGTACCGGATTGCTTTTCCTTCCGTTTTTTCAATAGAGGATCTCGAAGAAGGCGGCTCCGTTCTTCAGTTTCGCGGTGTCGAGCTGCAGAAGCAGTTTCCCCTCCCGCACCGTCGCCGGAATCTTCTCCGAACGGGTGCCGTCGAAGTGAAGCGCCCACACCTCCGGCGTTCCGCGGCCCGCGTTGTCGAAGGTTAGCTCCAGTTTTCCCGCTTCGATCAGCGCCGGATAGTTGCCCGATCCAAAGCAGATCCGCTGCTCCTTCGTGTCGAAGATCTGCCCGGTGTTGAATGCGTTGGTGGAAAACATGAGCAGCAGGTGCTTCGCCTCCTTCAGCGGCCGGGTTCCGTCGAGGGCCGCCAGCGCCACCGACGCCGGAACTGTACAGCGGCGGATGGAAAGCGCGCCCAGTTCGACCGGCTGATCCTTCTTCACGATCGCCCCCTCCAGGCGCGGCGTCACCACGGTCATCGTTTCGGCGGCGGTGTTCAGGATCAGTTCCCCGGTTTCGCTCACGTAAATCCCTTTTGCCGGGTCGGTCGGATTGGCGGCGGAGAGGATTCCCCGGCGGCGCAGCAGCGGGAAGAGCTCCTTTTCTTTTCCATTCTGCGAGGTGGCCGCCTGCACGTACCACTGCGAAACCGAGAGCGGCGAAAAGGCGTCCGGCACGATCGTCACCGTCGGGTCGGCCTTCCCCACCGGCTCCAGCGGCTTGATCTCCGGGTAGAGAATGCCGAGTCGGGTCACGAAGGCGAGTTTCGCGTAGTCGTCGCCGACGGCGGCAAGGTAGTGGTTGGGAAACAGCGTTTCACTCTTCATCTCCAGCGCCACCGAATGGGGCGCACTCTTCACATCGCCGCGCAGGTAGATCAACGCGGTCAGCGCCTCGTTCACCCGCGAAATCGGGTCGTAAGCGCTGTCGAACTTGAGGAAGGGGTCCAGATGCAGCCGGACCGTGTCGGCGTGCGACACCAGCGCGCTCCAATCCTGCAGCGCGGCGTAGCTGGAGAAATAGAGGCCGCGTTCGTGCCGGAAACGGTTCGGCGCACTGTGGGAGTACTCCGTGACGAAAAACGGCCGGTCGAGAAAGCGCGCCGCCGCCGCCGCCCGGAAATAGCTGGATTTGAGCGAACTCTCCTGCCCAACCACACAGTCGGAGGCGTGATTCCCGACGAAGGAGTTTGGCCGCACGCTCTTGGGGATGATTCCAAGCGGCGGTATCGAATTCGGATGGGCGAAATAGGTGTGCTGCGCCACCACCGGCAGCAGCGCACGCCCCGGCAGCTCCAGAGTCCGCATGATCATATCCCAGTGGTTGACCAGCCCCGGATACCCGGTCGCCCGGATGGTCCGGTAGAACCAGGTGGTCATCTCCCGCATGGTCGCGATCAGAAAATCGCCGGTGTCCTGCGCCCGGCGGCCTCCGCCGCGCAGATCCGATTCGGTGATCTCCGGAACCGTGTCGAAGGTGACCGGCACGCCCCAGGCCGCCGACAATGCCGCGTCACTCCGGTACTTCGCCCGCAGACTCTCCCGAAACGGTCCGGTCAAAAAGGCCAGTCCGGAGGCAAACCGCAGATCCTGCTCGTTGATGAAGTTCACCAGCACAATCGCCGGTTCATCCCGGTAGGCGGTTCCGGTGTAGGGGTTGACATGTTTCATCAAATAGTCGGTGAAGAGCTTCCAGTGATTGCGGTGAACCTGACTGTGAAAGAGGTGCGCCTTGAAGCCGTCCTCGTGCGACGCGGTGCCGACACGGGTGATCATCGCCCGTCCCGCCAGGTCGAAGGTGACGTAGATGCCCCGTTTGCGGAATGCGGCAACGAGGTAGTCGAAGCGGTCGAGATTGCCTTTGTCCAGCACCTCCTCCAACTCCGCGACGGTCTGCGGAATCGAGACATCCTTCTCGGTGTTTTTGCGGTATTTCGCCAGAATATCCCAGCCCACGAAAAACCGTTCCGGAATATGGATGCGCACCAGATTGTAACCGCGGCGCAGCACCGCGTCGGCAAAGCGGTCCATCTTCGGTTTGTCCCACTTGTGATACTCCGGCCGCCACATGCCGCTGATGCACCAGTTGAAGGAGAAAAAGCGCACCGGCTTCTCTTTCCGCTGTTCGAACGCGGGCCGTCCGTCCTCACGGACGACGAGCCGCCCGAACTTCCCGGCGGGGAGATGGCGCTCCGTCAACTGCGAGAAATCCAGCGCCGTCCCCGGCTTCACTTCGAGAAAACGGGCCGGATCGACCGGGCGGAACTCCTTCCCCGCCGCCGGCTTGAACAGCCGCGCCAGCGCGAGGTTGCCGGAGACCGCCGGAACCTTCCCGCAGACGAACCGCCACCCCTTCGAACCGGCGAACACCTTCACCGCGATCAGGTTCCGCCCCTTGCGGACCGGAACATTGAACACGTGATTCTCCGGCGCATAATCCTGCGAGAGATTCCCCTGCTTGAGCGTATTGTATGCGAGCTCACCGTTGATATAACAGGCGAAGCACCAGTCGGCCGCCATCCCGAGCGTCATCTCTCCGTCGGCTGGAGCGGTGAACTCCTGATAGAACACTGCACACGCCTTCGGTTGGAAACCTTCTTCCGCCTGCGCGATATCGAAGGAGTTTCCACGCAGTTCCGCCGGAGCGGCGCTCGGCGGAATTTGATCGACCGGCAGTTTGTTCTCCGGGTCGGCGAGCCACAGCCAGCGGTTCGAAAGGAGCGATTCATAACTGCGGTCCAGCCGTTCCACCGAAACCGGTCCGAGGTAGAGCACACCCCCCGCCGGATAAAGCCCCACCATGAAGCGCGGGAACGCCAGCGGCGAGCCGACCTCGTCTTCGACGACAAATTCCCGCACCTCCTTCTGCCAGTCGGTGGTCACCTTCAACGTGCGCCCGGCCCGTTTCCCAATGGCGGAATAGGGCGGATACTGCCGCGCCGCCACATAGGAGATGCTTCCGGGGACACTCCCCTTGTAGAAGAAACGGATCCGGTATTTCCACCCCTTCCCGACCGCGCCCTTGTGCAGAAAATTGACCTGTTTGCCGAAGAACTTCCCATCGGCGGGGGTCTGAACGATTTTCAGCGCCAGAGAATTTTCCCCGTCCGGCGTCTTCACATCGGTCGAAACTTCCGGTTTCATCGCATGTCCGCCCGCCGCATACCAGCGGATCCCCGATTTCTTCAGCGAAGCGGTATCGGTGTACCGCCGGATCTCCGCTTCCGCCCGGGGGAACATCGCTGCGGCAAGCAGTAAAAAAATCCAGATTTGTTTCATTCCTTTTCTCCTTGTTGAACTCTTTCCCAATCCTTCTCTGCCCGGTGTCAATCCACGGTGGGATCGTAAAACCCGGTCCAGAAGATTCCATTATATCCTCCCAGATGCATCTTCCCGGCGGGTGTAGTGGAGGCGTGGCCGTCGAGATAGGCGACGTTCAGCGACATCCCCCCATGACGGGTGACCCACGGGCTCACAATCGCTGACGCCGGGCAACGAGCCGCGTTCAGTCCCTGAACCGTCAGCAGCCGCCCGATCTCCCCGCGGGAGGAAAAGGGTCGAATTCCGCTGTCATCGATAATCAGAAACGTCCGGGAGGGATATTTGGTGAAACTGACTTTCCGCCGCTCCTGATTTGCGGCGCTCGGCATGGTGTTGATATCCTTCTTCATGTTGACGCTCCAGTTCATACTGTAACCGGAATGACAGTCCTGCTCAATCCGGAATGAGGGACAGACGAAGACATTCGAATTCGCTGTATCCAGCGCGGCCACAATATCCGAACCATTGGACTTGTCCTGCGGATACGCGTACCGCCAGAGCAATGGAATCCACGACGGCGCCCAGGTGTAGGATTCGCCTGGATTGTTGGTAGCCAGCGGAATGTAGTCCTCATACTCCATCGAATACATGCTGCAGTACTGCCCCAGCTGCTTGACGTTGCCGAGGCAGCGGGAGGTCATCCCCCGCTCCCGCGCCTTGTTCAACGCCGGCAGCAGCATCGCTGCCAGAATGGCAATAATCGCAATTACTACGAGGAGTTCGATTAAAGTAAAAAACAGGCCACGCTCTCTCTTCATCCGAAATCCGACGCATTGTTCCGCGCTCATCCTCTTGCCTCCGTAAACATGTCATTTCTGCTGTCCGGCCGCCGCCTTCGCCTTCCCTCGCTGCCAACCGTCTGACAAGCTACAGTATACCATAAAAATTCCGGCAGGCCTTGTACCTCTGAATTGTAATCGGTGAAACTTTCGAAAATATTACTATTTACCAAATCGAAAAGCTTGAAAGCGAAAGACGACGCTGGTATATTTCCCCATGATACAGAAATCGACAGAAAAAAAACCGGCAGGTACTGAGCGGGAACTGAAGCTTTTCACCGCACGGCAGTACATTCCGCAGGACCTGTCGATTTCAGTGAACCGTGGGGTACACTCCATTCACGACTATCCGCCGGGCAACAAAGCCGTCGGCAAGAGAGAGTTCTGGAAGATCGCCTATATCGTGGAAGGCAGCGGCATTCTGGAGATCAACGGTATCCGCCACCATTTCCGTTCCGGCTACCTCTATCTCTGCCACCCAGACGATGAGATGGCCTATGAACTGACTGAGTCGATTCTGCTGTATCAAATTCTCTTTCAACGGGAATTCATCGCGAACGAACTCAAGAGCCTCTACCACGCCTACAACTTCTTCGACCTTTTCTCATCGGAATTTGTTCCGATGGATTCCAGTTTGCATGAGCAGCTTCATGTTTTCGATACCAATCGAAACATTTACGCACTGATCCGCCGGATGGCGCATGAATACGAATATCATGATGCCAACACCGGAGAGATGCTCAAACACCAGCTGCTGGAACTTCTGATCGAACTTGCCCGGCTGAGCACCCGCAGTTTCGCCAGAAAACGGCGCGAAGAGATCTCCGGAATCGTCTCCGACTATCTGTACCGCAACTACCGGCAGTCCATCTCCATGCAGAAAATCGCCAACGAAATCGGGCTCTCCCGCGGCAGGCTGCTCACGCTGTACCATCAGCAGACCGGGCGGACCATCGGGAAAACGCTACTCGACATCCGGCTCGGCGAAGCGAAACGCCGTCTGGCGGAATCCGGAGAGGAGTCGATCGAGCGGATCTGCTACCTCTCCGGATTCACCGATCTGGCGAACTTTTACAAATACTTCCGCCGGGAAACCGGGATGACGCCGGGCGACTACCGGGCCTCGGCGCGCCGCGCCGGAGCGGAACCGCCGGCAGGTTCCGTCAGCGGGGAGTGACCCCGAACACGTTGCGAATCGCCTCCAGGTAGCCGAAGCCCGATTTCGTATCCGGTTCGAGATAAGCCCCTTCGGTCCACTCGTTCCAGCAGGAGAGATTCACCATCGGCCCGGCGTTTTCCCGCTCCATAAGTTCCGAAATCCGACGGAGCGCCGCTTCGAACCGCGCCGGCGAAGAACCGATCACCACCGGACCGAAGGGATAGCCGATGTTGTCAAACATATCCGACTGCACCGTCCGCGGACTCGAATCCCAGCCCGGTGCCGCCACCGGATTGTAGGGCACGCTCAGCTTCTCCATGAACCGTGCCTGATTGCGGATATTCTTCTCCGCCCACGGCTGGTACTCCTCGGCAGGGAACGTATCCCGGTATCCCCAGCTGTAGGCGAAAGAGGAATCGGCGCCGAGCATCTGCAGCGGCGCGCCCGCATCTTCGATGTGCTCCCATGCCGCAAAACCATCGGCGGGCAGGTCGAGCCAGAGACGGCCCAGCCCGGCCGCTTCCACCCGGGCCCGGAATGCGGCCAGTTCCCGTTGAAAAATTTCAATGCCGCCCATCTCTTTGATGATGTTCCACGGCCGGTAGATGGCGAAATGGAGCGCGCCGTCGATGCGCAGATAGTTCGGCTGCGGGAAGTAGTGTTCGATGCAGTAATCGGTGCACTTCCGGAAGGTCTCCACTGAGACATCGCCCCGCCAGACCGGCTCTGCCGGCTTCCAGTAGCTGCCCGGATGCGAATAGATGTGGTCGTGGTTCGCCCACATGATCGAAAAGGTCATCCGGTCGCGGTTGGCCGCTTTCAGAAATCCTTCATTCAGACAGCGTTCCCGGTAGGGACCGTCTTCGAAGAAGTAGAAGTCGAAGGTGAAGTTGTCCACGCCGTGGTCGGCCGCGGCGGCGATCTTCTCCGCCATGACGGCGGGATCGGCCTCGTCCTCGTAGCCCCACAGCGGCACCTTCGGCTGTTCGTGCCCCTCGAAGCGCGGCGTAGCGTACTGCGTCACCCGCCACTCGGTCCATCCGGTGCCGTGATACTTCTCATTCCGCGGATCGACATGCCAGTTCGGAAAGTAGAAGGCGGAAACAATCGGTCGTCTGTTCATTCTTTTCACTCCATTGAAAGGTTGTAGAGACAAGATACCATAAATACGGAAAATTACTTCGCTTTTTCTCTCCGGCGGTGACATGCCGCAAAAAATATTAATGCAGTCCAGTCAAAAGCGGTTGAAAAAAACAGCTCCGCATGGTACAGTTGTCACAGACAAAACAGCATCGGGAGCATGTCGGAATGAATGAAAAATGTGTTCTTCTGAAAGCGATGGACTTTCTTCCACCTAATCTGCCGGTGGCTGTGCTGCGCGGCCACAACAAACGTTCGATGTACAACACCGAAAGCCGGATTCTCTACCGGCGGGATTTCTGGAAGATCTTTTACATCTTCTCCGGCCGCGGCACGCTGGTGATCAACGGCAAACACTACTCCTTCGGCCCCGGCTTCCTCTGCCTGATCCGCCCCGACGACCTCACCACCTTCGAGCTGGATACCGACATCGATCTGAGCAACATCCTCTTCCGCCGGCGGGTGATCGATGGATTTCTGAGCGAACTCAAGGACGAAAACGACTTCTTCTCCATCTTCGACGCCGACGGCCCCAAACACTCCAGCGTGATCGGCGACCAGCTCTATCTCATCAACTCCGACCGGCGTATCCAGGCTCTGGTGAGGGAGATGCGGCGCGAATACCTGCGCGACGACCAGAACTCCGGCTTGATGCTCAAACTCCATCTCGCGGAGCTGTTGATCCGGATGACGCGCCTCAGCGCCAGAAACTTCTCCCGCAAGCGGCGCGACGTTCTGGCCGCCTACGTGCTCAACCGCCTCGAGCAGAATTTTGCGGAGCCGTTCGACTATCAGCAGGCGGCAAACGAGCTGGGAATCACCCACTTTCACCTCTGCAACGCCTACCGGAAAAGCTGTGGCGAAAGCATTGGCGAAACCCTCTTCCGCATCCGGATGAAGCACGCCTTCCGCCTTCTGATGGAGACGGACAAAACCGTGCTGGAGATCTCCTCGCTCTGCGGGTTCCGCGACCTCTCCTACTTCTACCGCGCCTTCCGGAAGGAGACCGGCACCTCGCCGGGGAAGTTCCGCAGAAAATACTCCCTGCTCGCCTGAGTCGGATTGGACTGTATTAATATTTTCCCCGCAAACCTCTGTCGGAATCATTCAGACGATGTTTTTTCCGGGAAATGCGTGTATACTGAATAACAGCGCAAATCAACAGAAGGATCGTCCAGGTGAAACCGTCTTCGAAACCGGCGAAAATCCCTGCAGGAAACAACCCCGGCAGAGTTCCGTCATTTACTCTTATCGAACTTCTCATCGTGATCGCGATCATCGCCATTCTCGCCTCGATGCTCCTGCCCGCTCTGGGCAAGGCGCGCGAGAGAGGACGCACCGCCGCCTGCACCTCCAATCTGAAGCAGATCGGCGTCGCCTATGCCGCCTACATCGTGGACAACAATGACTTCATGATTCCGGTGCTCACCAACAACTCTGGTGTCCTCGGCACCCCCCACTGGGGCATGCGGCTGCTGTCGCTGGATGAATTCTTCCGGGAGATTCCGGGAAACAGCTACCTCACCAGCGCCGTCTTCCGCTGCCCCTCCATGCCGGCACCGAAGGCGGCGAATTTCTGGATTGACACCCCCCATTACGGAGCCAACGGCTATCTGCTCGGCGCCTGGATCAACGGCCGGAGTGTTCCGGAGGATCAGGCCATGAAGATCACCTCGATGAAAAATCCATCCTGGAAGATCCTGATTGCGGAGACCTGGCGGCAGACAAGCGGCGAAGCCTCCCTCAATCTGGAAGAGGGGCAGTACCGCTTCTCCGTCTCCGCCTCGGGCGACACCAGTGCACACCGCGGCCGCCCCGCCGGACGCCACGACCGGAACTGCGGCGTCCTCTTTGCCGACATGCATGTCGGCAAGTTCCTGATCCAGAACCCGATGGATCCATACTCCTGCGAACCGTTCACCGCTTCGCTCACAGAGGAAACCCGCCGGCGCAACCGGTGGTGGGAATAACCATTCAACCAGGGAGGTTCATTTTGAAGAAGTTGTTGTTACCGCTGCTGTTTCTGACCACTCTTTCGCTGAGCGCGGAGGTGATCCACGAACAGAAATGGGATGCCTCTTTCACGACGAAAGAGGTCATCTTCAACAACCGGCGCCTCGAAAAGGTCGCCTCGCAGGAAAAGACGCCCGACGGCGATGCGGTGCTCGCGCTCCGGGTCATCGAAAAACCGGACAACACGCCGCACGGTGCTCAGCTCAACCTCTTCTGTGACGCCAACTTAAAAAAGGGGGACAAACTACGCATCTCCTTCTGGATCAAAGGTTCGGAATATGGCACGATCCAGTTCAACTTCATCCAGCACGGCAAGCCGTGGAAAGGCATCTCCCGCCGCAGCATCGGTTCGGTCAAGGTCCGTCCCGAGTGGCAGAAGGTCACCTATGAACTCACCGTGGAACAGGACCATCAGGAACCGATCCGGTTCCCGATGTTCATGCTGGGCGCCTATCCGCTGAACGCCACCCTCCTGCTGGGGCCGGTCCGGACGGAAAAGATTCAGAACCACCTGCCGCTGGTCCTGCGGGAAAGCTGGATGCTCTACCCCGGGGTCACGCCCGAAAGCCTCGACTGGAACGCCCTCGATCCCCTCCCCGTTTCCATCGGAGGGGCAAAAGGCATCCCCGTCACCTTCCGGAACAACGCGCTGGATCTCGAATCGGTCGCCGGACGGGCGGCCGAGGGGAAACCGGCGCTGCTGCTGAATCAGTTTTCCGCCGGGTCCGACGGATTCATGCAGCTGGGGGTCGGCGCGGACTGGTGGTTCGACTTCCTCGTCAACGGCAAGTCGATCTATGACACCCTCAAAACCGGCAACACCGTCACGCCGGCCGATGTGACGAATCATGTGTTCAACTTCCCCGTCCGAAAGGGGAAAAACACGGTTGCGCTCTTCGTAAAAAGCGGCTCGGAGGGGTGGAAGGTATTCTGTGGAGCGGTGCCCTTCCGGGAAAAACTGGACAACGTCACGACCATCCTCCGCTCCCCCGAATGGCGGCCGGTCAAGATGGACCCCGTCGAATGGGTCTATGTTCAGCCTCGCCGGATTCCGATGCTCGATGTGAAACCCGGAACCGCACTGGACCTCTCCGGATTTCTCGATCGGGCGCCGAAAATCGGTGAGCTGGGCCGGATCATCGTCAATCAGGAGGGTAAACTCGCCTACGAAAAGGAGCCGTCGCGCACTGTCCGTTTCCGCAGTTTCACCATAGATCCCGGCGCCTGGCAGAACCGCCTCTACGCGATGAGCAAGCCGGAGATCGAAGAGTACGCCGAAGCGATCCGGCTCCGCGGCTTCAACATGGTCCGGATTCAGGCCCCCGACGGCGCGTTGACCGGCAAGAACGGATATCCGAAAAAACCGATCACGCTCCGGGAGGCCACCCTCCCCCGCACCATGGAGGAGCTGCCGATCGACAAAACCTTCGCGGACCGCTGGGACTATTTCGTCGCCTGTCTGCGCAAACGGAACATCTACCTTCTGCCGGACATCGCCTCCACCCGGACCAGCTGGACTGCGGCGACCGTCGAATTCGACGTCAAAACCGGACTGCTCTTCCGGGAGGACTACCGGGAGAACTGGCGCGCCGGATTCCACTACATGATGAAACACCGCAACCCCTACACCGGCACCCGCATGGTGGATGACCCGATGATCGTCGGCATCACGCTCTTCAACGAGCAGGACAATCAGAAGAACTACTGGAACGAGTTGAATCCTTACTGGCAGAAACATTTTGCCGCCGTCCACCCCGGAGAAACCGCGCCGGTTCTGAATCTGGAACTGCTGCAGAAATCGCAGGAGGCCCGCGACTGGCTGGAGGAGACGCTGACCGGCATGTCGAAATTCTACATGGAGGAGGTGCGCAACGTCGGCTTCCGCGGAATCGTCACCAACTGGGATATGTACATGCGGCTGATGGACATCCCGCCGCGCCTGCCGCTGACCGCGGTCGCGATGCACACCTACTTCTCGCATCCGAACCGGGTGGCACTGCCGGTGCGGAACTATCAGCAGAAGCTCTACAATCTGCGCTGGTACCGCGGCACCGGATTCCTGACCGGGCAGACAAGTTCGATCACCGACCGGAACTCCTACATCGGCCGAGCGGGGGTGAACCGGTTCTTCGACCGGCCGTTTCTGATCACCGAATACTCCCACTCCCCCTACAACCGTTATGTTCACGAAGCGGGCCTGATGTGGGGAGCCTACGCCGCCCTGCAGGGGTGGGATATGTTAACACAGCACGGTACGCCCGTATCGCTGTGGCACACCCCGATGAACGGCTACGTGTTCGAGGGGTCGTTAAGTCCGATGGCGCGGGTGAATGAGATCCTCACCGCGTTCGCCTGGCAGCGCGGCGATGTGGCGGAGGCAGCGCACAAGGTGGAGATTGCGATTCCGGAGCGGGTCATGCACTCCGCCGACTTCATGAATGCGATCGGCGGCGAGTACAGCCGTCTCTTCATGGTGACCCGGCTCGGCTGTTCCTGCGAAGGGCAGGGTTCAGTGCGCGACAGCCTCAAGATCGTGCCGGAACGGTTTGCCCGCACCTTCGGCGGCGGCATGTTCGCCGAGGTCCGCGAGACGCGCGGCGGCGACGAACTGGCCCGGCAGCTGGTGCGCGAGCTGCGCGAAAAACGGGTGATCGGGCAGAACAACCTCACCGATCCCGACCGCGGAATCTACCAGAGCGAGACCGGCGAAATCACCACCGACGTGCAGAAGCAGACGCTGCGCGTCGTGACGAAGAGACTGGAAGGAGCCGTTCTCAAGGAGAATCAGCCGGTGAAACTGGATGCGCTGACGATTTCCGAAAGTTCCGTGCCCGCCTCGTTGACGGCGGTGGCGCTCGATGCGGCGCCCGACCTGCGGAGCAGCCGGCGGATTCTGCTGGTTGCGGCGACGATGGCGGTGAGCGAACACACGGTGTTCAACAACGAACGCTTCGATGTGGAAATCGACTTCGGGAAGTTCCCGGTTCTCATCCGCAGCGGGAAATTTGCGCTGACGCTGGAGAACCGTTCCGCGGGGAAGCCGGAAGTCTACGCCCTGAATCTGGACGGCACCCGCGAGAAGAAACTTGACGCCTCGTTCCGCGACGGGAAGCTGTCGCTCCGGTTCGACACCTCAAAATTCGAGTACGGCACGCCGTTCTTCGAAATCCTCTTCCCGTAACCCATCAGAGAAAATTGCGGGGCCGGGAAGTCCGGTGCAATCGTTGTTTTCCGGATGCCGCCCCGTGAGGAGCAGCATCCGGAAAACACGCTAAAACCTCACAACCGGATACTGGCTGGAATCCTTGTTGTCGCCAAGTCCGGGTGCAATCGCAATGAAACTTTCCCGCTTCGCCCCATCGTTGTCGTTGACCAGCAGATTGAATTGGAATCCCCGGCGCATTACCGCGTCGGTCAACCCGATGGCGGAGAATGGGATGCGCGCTTCGTAACGGGTGAGTCCCGTCTTCTCCTCCCGCGAGGTATTCAGCACGATCTGCGATGCCGTTTTCGCCGGGTGAAACCGTCCAGGAGCCAGCCAGACATGAACCTCCGGCCGTTTCGCGTCGGTCCGGGTAAGCCCGATCTCCCAGTTGCCCTTCTGGCCGGGCAGAACCATGGCAAACTGGATGTTGTCTCCCTGCCAGACCCTTTCCCCGCTATAAGGCTGCGTATGTCTGTCGTCGACGACTTCCGCCCTCAGCAGAAGATTGTTTCCATCACGGCCAAGCCATATTTTTGCAGAGAGATCTCGCGGTCCTTTCCAGAACAGGTGGGCGGTTTCCGGTGAGTTGGGCACCAGTGAATACACCTGTTCGGCGGAATTGAGTTCAAAATCCGGCTCAGAATGATATCCACGCGCCGGCATCAGCGTAACAGTCTCAATCCGATAGCGGAAACTTCTGTCACCGAGAGAAAGCGCCAACTCCTTTGTCTTGCCCGGTAAAGAGCGGAAGCTCTCTTCTGCGCGAACCGGGAACCCGACCTTCCGATTTTCTCCGGGAGCAAGCCGCAACGGCGTTACGGCTGCGGTCTGCGAAAGCCCGGGCGGCAGAGAGAGTTGAGCATGATACTCTCGAGACTGACGTTCCGGATTGTAGATTTCAAACGAGAATACGGTGTGACCACCCGGCACAATCTCCAGCTTTCCCGCAGGACGCACCAGCGCACCGGCAACTTGAATCTCCTCCGTCTGTCCGGAGACACGCAATGTCGCCGGTTCCTGCCCGATCTCGAAAATTGCAACACCGTTTTTCACCGGGAGCTTCCTGACGTTTCCATAGAGATCCACCGTTTCGGCGCTTCCGGTCACGCCGGAAACAGCAAGCGGCAAAATCCGATCATCTCCCGTATCGCTCCATGCCGCCAGAAGCATGCCGCCGTCCTGTCCCCGAAAGAGGTAGCCATGGATCTCGCTGCCCAGAGACAGCGGTTTCAGAAATGTTCCTCCCCGGTACAAATTTGCCAGCGAGTTGTAGGCGACATAGACCGGCTTCGGATAAAAATCGGCAGTGATCATCCCGAAATTGTGCTCATTGTTGGCGGGATCGAAGCCATCGTTGCGCAAATCGTACCAGTTGTAGCCGATCGATCCCTTCGCCCATGAGTATATCAACTTGCGAAACAGCGTCTGCGCCTGAACCTCTTCCCCGTAGACCATGGAAGAAAGCGCCGTCTCATTCGCAAACCATGGTTTCCGGTTTCCATAAGCAGAGCAGATCCGGGTAATCTGATAGAGATAGCCCCCGAACAGGCCGTGTCCGTGAAACGCGAGAACATCATATTTCCCAGACCGGATCACCGCCGGCATCAACTGCGGACTGCTCCGTTCCGGCAGATTGGAAAATCCACCGGTCAGCACCTGGATTTCAGGGACGGTATTTTTGATCTCCGCATAGGCGGTTTCCAGCATTTTGACATATTCTTCCGCGGAGAAATTAGCGAAAATCGCCAGATCCGGTTCATTCCACACCTCCATGAAACGAACGGCATTCCGATATCGTTCCGCCACCTTGCGCAGAAACTGCCGCCAGTATTCATAATCCGGACGACGGTTCATCGTAGCGTTCGCGCGACTGAGACTTTTCGGTTTCCAGTCGGCAGCGGCAGCCCAGGCGGGGCAATACGAAAGAATTGGCATTACTTCGATTCCAACTTTACCGAAACGCCTGACGACGCCGTCGAACGATTGAAATTCCCAACGGTTCCGCGCCGGCTGTATCCTGGCCCAGTCAATGTCCTCACGCAACGCCTTGACGCCGCACCAGGCGGCCGCCATCGCTTCCAGATCCTGGTCTGCGGAAACGTGACGCTGCGGATGCGAGCAGACACCGAACAGGAATCCATCGTTTTTTTCCAGCGGAGTCGGTCCGGCAGGCTTCATATAGGCAAAGCGCAACTCCTTTTTCACTGGTTTCACAGCAGGGTCGGAATCCTTCACTTCAGTCAGAATCCGATAGACACCAAACTGTTTTGGCACAGGGAGTTTCCTCAATTCCACCTCCCCCGGAGACAATCTCAGCGTCTGCTGTCCCTTTTCAAGCGTCTCGCCCCGCACTCCGATCAACTGCCACTCGGCAACCGCGGAAGCCATCCGGGGCCGGGGATTGCGGAATTCGAGCGCAAGTTTTTCTTCTTCGCCCGGTTTCAGAACATGGATCGGCGTTCCGGAACCTGTCACCACCTCCGGAAGTACCGGGGCGTTGCTGTTGATAACATTCAGAACAACCTCGCCAATTCCGATTTCGCCGGCCGTACGCTTGAGATCCCCCGTGATCCCGACCAGCCGTAACGGCGCATCCAACTTCTTATTCGCCTTTTTGCCGCCGCCCCAGCTTTCCGCCTTCGGAGCATTCGTCTCCACATGGTAGGAGATCTCAGTCCAGCGGTTCTTTCCCGCAGGCAGCTTTCGCCGAAACTGAAACACCTCTCCATCGACATCCTGCAGGCGCAGATTCAAATCGTCAACGGAGTGGTTCACCGGAAGAAAAACCTGAATCCGGACCTCTGCAACCGTGAAATCGGACAGTTTTTTCCCTCCCGGGAAACAGAATTCAAAATATGTACTTTCCGGTTCCGCGGCGCAATTGACACGCCATCCGGCCCGTTTTCCAGCAACCCGGCCGAACTCTCCTTGTGATGTCTGACGGATACTTGTATGATTTCGACGAAAAAATACAATCTCCGCTTCATCCTGCTCGGGGCGATACAAAAATTCCTGCAGGACTTCTGCTGCAGAGGCAGGGAATATTATCCCGATCAATAAGAAAAAAGCGAAAAAACGCACCATTGCTCCCATGTTCTCCGGAAAATCTGCTGGATCTATATCAAATTACATGTTGGAAAGAAAATATGTTACATTCATAGGGGAAGCCTCCGCCTCTGCACGATTGTAGCTGCCGACATGGCCGTCTGCATGGCCGACATTGGCACGCCCGAGATGCTGGGCATACATGCCTCCTCCATCCTGGGCTTCACGAGGCCGCCAGACATGATCGGTATATCCGGTCAGCCAGCCGCTGACTCTCAGCGAATCGACAAAGACAAAAAAACTGCTCGGCTTCTTCATCCGCTGGGGCAGCAGATAGGCTCCGTTGCGAAGATCATCGTAAAACGACATTCCAAACTCTTCTGCCAGCTCTTTTGTCTGCGGCCAGGTACAGTTGTCATAAAACATCGCATACGGCTCCGCCCACGCTTCTCCGGTTTTCTTTTGTGCGGCAGGGCACATCAGCGTATTGTAGGACAGATATCTGCCTCCTCCGGTTCGGATGGAGTTGAACCCCTGTTCATCCACTCCCCACGACAACCGCGCCCAGAAGTACCAGTTGCGGCTGTCAGAGGAATCCGGACTGCGGAACACCATGATCCCCTTGTTGTCCGTTGCATACATCTGCTGCCCGAGAACTCCCTGTTTCATATTGCTCGCACACTGACTGGCCTTCGCGCGCTCCCGCGCCTGATTCAGGGCGGGAAGCAATATTCCAACGAGAATCGCAATGATTGCAATTACAACCAGCAATTCAATTAAGGTAAATTTCTTCATTTGTTTCTCCTTTCCGTTTAACTACGATCTATCAGAGACACCACCGTGTGGTTGATGCGCGCACCGTGAGCTCCGCTTTCAGCTGTACATGCTCAAACTGGCCGGAATTTCTTTGTTTCAACAGGCGGATCGACTCCTTCACCAGACGGGAATGATCGATCCCGATGGAAGTCAGAGCGGGGGCCCGGTAAGCAAGGTTCCATGCTTCACCGCAACTTACTACACTCAGCCGGTCCGGAATTGAAATTCCACACTCATAACAAGCTTGATAAACACTAAACGCCGTTGAATCGCTCAGAACAAACATGGCCGTAAATTGCCACTCACTTTTCTGAAAAAAATTCTTCAAAAAAAGATAACTCTTTTTTACCGCATCCTCGCCGTTTTGCACGCCACATTCAATCACCTCGACAGAACAGCTGTGCAGTTCTGCAAACTGCCGGAAGCCTTTCGTACGTGCAATCATCCCCTCATCTTCCGGCTCGGAATGCAGCACCGACAGCTTTCGGTGACCAAGCTCGAAGAGATGGTGCGCCGCAAGAGCTCCGGTGTATTCCTCATCGTTACTGACCGAATGGAGCGCCAGGCCGGGCAGGAAACGCCCGAAAATTACATAGGGGATGCCCAGTGCATCCATGTCGCTGACATCTTTTCCGGTAATCGTGGCAGAACTGACTATCACAAGCCCATCCACCTTGGCCAGCTTCAGCTCGTGCGGCACGCGTTCCCGCCAGTCGTAACGGACGACTTCAAGTTCATAGCCAAGTTGTTCCGTCTGTGCCATGAAACACTGTTCAATCATGTTGTAATACTCGGACGGCCAACGCGGCACCGCCAGACAATAGACCGGTTTCGCCCCCTGCCGGTAACGCAGCACCGCTTCGGTCACCTCCATGCAACGCCGCCCATTCCGACGGAGAAGCCCCTCTTCCGTCAACCGCTGAATCGCACTGCTGACCGTTGCCTGACTGACCGCAAAGTCATCCATGATTGAACGTACCGTCAGAAAAGAGCTGCCCGGCTCACAGGATACCAGCTGCTCCTTCAAATCACAGTAAAGCTGTTCCGATTTATTCATTGTGATCCATATCTGTAGTTTTGTCGCGCTATTAATTATGACACATCGATATTAAAAAGTCAATAGCGATACAAGAAAAAAGATGAATTTTCCCCGCTTTCCCTTCCGCCGGTCGTCATGAGGCAACCTTGAAAAAGAGAGATTCCACTTTTCGTCAGGGAATCCGGATGCAGGCGACGTCTACTCCAGCAGGAATTTCAGATCCTCGATCGAGAGATTTCCCATCGCTCCGTCGATCACCGAATCGAAAATTTCGCGCTTCTTCTCCTGCAGTTCGAGAATCTTCTCCTCGATCGAATCGCGCACCACCAGTTTGAGCGTGCTCACCGGCCGGGTCTGCCCGATGCGGTGGGTCCGGTCGGCCGCCTGCAGTTCGATCGCCGGATTCCACCACGGATCGTAGATGATCACCGTGTCCGCCGCAGTCAGATTCAATCCGGTTCCGCCCGCCTTCAAACTCAGCAGAAAGAGCGGGATCTCCGGAGAATTGTTGAAGTGATCCACCCGCTGCTGCCGGTTTCGCGTGGCGCCGTCGAGGTATTCAAACGGAATCTTCTCCCGCTCCAGCTCCGGAATCAGCAGTCCGAGCAGACTGGTGAACTGGCTGAAAAGAAGCATTTTGTGACCGCTGTCGAGATTTTCATGCAGCAGTTCGGCAAGCAGTTCGGTCTTCGCTGACGGCACCCCCTTCCCTGCACCGTCCGGCAGCAGTGCCGGGTGACAGCAGATCTGACGCAGACGCAGCAGAGTCGTGAAAATCGCCGCATTCTTCCGGACGTCTTCCGGGCGGTAGTCGCGCAGCATGGCGCGCCCCTCCTCGCGCACCTTCTCGTAGAGGGCGCGCTGTTCCGGCTCCATGTCGCAGTAGAGCGCCAGTTCCGACTTCGGCGGCAGATCGGGCGCAACCTGTGCCTTGGTCCGCCGCTTGATGAACGGCCCGACCCGGGCCGCCAGATCCTCGCGCCGCGCCGGATTCTCCCGGATGTCCGCATAGGCGCGGCGGAACGCCGGCAGAGTCCCGAGCATCCCCGGCTGCAGAAAGTCCATGATGCTCCACAGATCCTCCGGGGAGTTCTCCAGCGGCGTGCCGGAGAGCACAATCCGGTGCTGTGCCTCGATGCTCTTGCAGTTCTTCGCGTTGGAGGAACCCGGATTCTTGATGTGCTGTGCCTCGTCGAGCACCAGATAACTGAATTTGCGGTGCCGCAACTTCTCCGCGCACAGCCGCGCCGCCGCGTAGGAGAGGATCAGAAGATCGTAATCCGGCGCCCCTCCCCGCTTGAACAGTTCGTCGCGCTCCGCCCCCTGCGGCGCCGCCACCCGGAAGTCCGGAATGAACCGGTGCGCCTCGCGCTCCCAGTTGGTCACCAGCGACGCCGGGCAGACGATCAGCGCCGGCGGCATCTCGCGCAGTTTGCGCGACGCCAGCAGCGCCAGAAGCTGCACCGTCTTGCCCAGCCCCATCTCGTCGGCGAGAATCACGTTGAAATTGCGGTCGGTCATCCACTGCAGATACTGCACCCCTTCGGCCTGGTAACTGCGCAGCTTGCCGGTGAAGCGGAAGTCCGGCGCGGCAAGTCCGCTCTGCGCCGGCAGTTCCGGCCCGGCGGCGATCTCCGGCACCAGCGCCCCCGGAATCTGCCGCACCAGGTGGGTATAGTACCCCGCCGAAAAAAAAGGCACCTCGAAGGTCCGGCCAACCGGGTCGAGGTTGCGCAGCACCGTCGGAGCCGCGTGAAAGAATCCGGCCAGCGGCGCACTGATTTTCACCAGCCCCGCTCCGGGCAGAGCCAGAAACTCCTGCCCGCCGCGGACCGCCTCCGCACAGCTCTTCCAATCCGCCACCACGCCGTCTCCGGTGAGCTGGTAGCTCACCACATACCGGTCGCCGGCGGTGCACGAGAGCCGGCAGTTCAGTTCCAGCTCCGGCAGACCGGCGCTGCCGCGGATCATCCGGGCAAGCGAACTGCCGAGAGCGAGACCGGGCCGGGCGCGAAGCATTTCCGGCAGCGCACAGTCGAGAAAGGCGCCGATGCGGTCCGCTCCGCGCAGAACCGGCATGCCGGAGCTGCGGTCGAAGCCGAAGAGGGCGATCTCATTCTCAAACTCATGCTCCATCGCTTCGTCGCGTTTCCAGAAGTGATTGCCCTCCCGGACCAGATAGCCGGAACCGGGTTTCTCCAGCACATGCCGCCCGTTCGACTCATAGAGGAAATCGACCGCCAGCTGAAACGCATCCGGCTCCGGGAAAGTTCCGTTCAGCAGAATCCCCGCCGCCCTCGTCTCCAGCTCGAAACTGCCCGCCGGCACCACCGGGAGCGGAAAGGAGCGGAGGAACTCCTCCACCGACATCCCCTCCGGCGGCGTCTGGACGCTGGAGCGGAAAAAGTTCCGCAACCAGCTGATCTCGCAGGTCGCCGGCACAAAAAAGTACTCCCCTTCCCGGCCGACCCAGCAGCCGGAACGCCCGGTAATCACCTTGGCGCCGGCGATCGGCAGTGCCGCCCCTTCCACCCGGATGCCCGGGGAGAGGCGCACGCCGTTGCGGTTCTCCTGTTTCAGCAGAACCGCCTCCGTGGCGTCGCCCCGTATCTGAAGCCGTTTGCCCTCGCGGATGAAGCGGGGAAAGTTGACGAGGCAGTGAAAAAACTCCGCCGTAAGCTCTGCATTGAGCAGAATCTGCGAATTCTCCGCCTCGCCGTTGATCGCCAGAAAGCGGATGATCTGCTGATCGTGCAGAGAGAAGTGTTCCAGTTTGAGCGTCACCGTCAGCGATTTGTCAAAGTAGAGCTGGCGCAGATTGTTCAGGTTGCCGAGGTACTCCCGGTCGGCGGTCCGCAGTTTGACCGCGAGCACTGCGTTCTCCCACTTGCTCGGCACATGGGGAAACGCGGAAACCGCCTCCATCGTCAACTGAGCCAGCGGCGTCCGGGCACGGCTGACCAGCTTGGGCAGACTCTCCTGCCGCAACCCGCCGTAGTAACTGGACTCCTCCTCCTGCACCGAACGGTAGGCCGGTCCGCGAAACCGCCCCGAATACATGAGAAGCGCCACCGCATGTTCACAGAGCGCCTTCCCGTTGCCGCAGCCGCCGCAGCTGCATTCGCCGACCGGCGCTTCTCCGGTGCGCACCCGGACGTCACTCGTAACGGCACCGACACGAAACCGGCCGCAGAGACGGCCGTCTGCGGCGCGCCAGGCGCCGACAATCCGGTTATTTTTCAGCAGCTGTTTTGCATTCTTGAGCTCAGCCGGCCCGGAGAACTCGATCAACCGCTCTTCAAAACTCTTCTTCATCTGTTTCCCTGCAGTTTGCCCATCAGAACTAATTAAGATAGCCGCAAATCCATGGATTTTCCAGTTTTTAATCAAGGATATTGGAAAAAACTCGCTTCCGGGTGTATAGTAATGATTACGAATATAAAATCAAAAGAACCGTCTGGAGCAATCCAACCTGTTGAAAAACAGCGAATAATCGTTCCCGACAAGCGAGACAGGCTACCAGTTTATGGAAAAATTGTACCTTGGCATCGACATCGGCTCGACCACATTCAAAGCCGTTCTGATGAATGACCGCGGCAAAGTCCGCCAGACCCTCTACCAGCGCACCAAGCCGGTGGATACCGGCCGGGTCCGGTGCGCCGGCGTGTGCGCCAAATGCGGCGCCTGCAACTTCGGCCAGCTCCGCCAGACAGTGGATAAATTTCTGCTCGACGCCGGCCTGACCGGACTCGAACAGATCACCTGCACCGTCGTCACCGGCAGTCAGATCGTCGAAGACACCGCGGAGTTCGTCCCCTACGACTTCCGGGTGAGCGAAGTCACCGCCCACGTCGCAGGAGCCCGTCACTACTACCCCGACTGCAAGGCGATCCTCGACGTCGGCGGGCAGGACAGCAAGGCGATGGTTTTCAACGACAAGATGCGCATGTGGAACTACAAGATGAGCGGCATCTGCGCCGCCGGAACCGGTGCGTTCCTCGACAGCGTCGCCGCCAAACTCAACGTGCCGATCGATCAGATGGCCGACCGGGTCAACTACGACAGCAACCTGGAATTCTCCTCGGTCTGCGCGGTGCTGTCGGCGACCTCGATCAACAAATTCAAAAACCGTTTCCCGCTGGGCGACATCATCGGCGGCGCCTGCCGGGCCCAGGCCCGCACCATCATGTCCGGCGTCGGCGAACTTTTCCTCGGGTATCACGGGGACATCGTCTTCCAGGGCGGCGTCGCCTACAACCGGGCGGTCGCCTACTACCTCCGGGAGATCACCGGCAACAACATCATCATTCCGGAATTTCACAGCGTCATGGGCGCTCTCGGCGCGGCCTGCCTCGCGTTGCAGTTCTCCACGCTCAAAGGGAAACTCGACCCCGAAGCCGGCCTTCCTCCGCCGACCCGCCATCTCGCCTCGGTCGACCTGCGCGCACGCGCTACGAGAAAGGATTTTCTCGGCCACGGCAAAGAGCCGCTGGTCTGGCGCAACCTCTTTTTCCCGAGCGAAGTGCTCAACGCGCTCGGCGCCCGCTCGCTGACGCTGGAAACCTATGCGGCGCTCTTCGCCCGCAGTCAGCACAAGGTGAAAAAAGCGTTCGACAAAGCGGCCTGCAAGGGATTTTCCGGTGAAACCTGCTCCTTTTTGCGGGTGCTGGAAGGGGTGCAGCTGCCCGCGCCGGCCTTCAGCGTCTCCACCTCGCAGCCCTGCCAGCAGGGGGAGCGGATTTTCCGCGACCTGGCCCGCAGCTACAACATCGAGGACCGCTTCTTCTCGCTGCAGACTCCCGCGGTCGGCACCGGGAACGACATTTCGATCGAACACCTGGCGGAGGAGCTGGAGCGCTCCGTCTTTCTGATGGAAAAGGCGCTCGGGCTCAAGATGGATCCGAAGAAGCTCTCCGAAGCGTGCGCCCACTCCAACGACGCGCGGCATTACTCGTTGCTGTGCAATGAACTTCGCCACAACAGCCCGCCGCTGATCCGCGGTGGGCAGGCGATCTATTTCGCCTCGATCTTCAGCCAGCTCTGGGGGCGCCCCGAACTCACGGAGATTCAGAAGAAACTCTACGAAGAGCTGTTGCAGATCCGCGACGAAATCGGCGACTCGGTCAAGCTCGACGACACCCACCGGCTGCTCTGGCTCCACCTGCCGCCCTTCTACGACAGTTCGCTGCTCGACTACGTGGAGGTCAAGTGCCGGGCGCCGATCGTCTTTGAAGAGGTGAACTTCATCGGCTGGGAGCCGCTGGATGTCAACGACCCCTACCGGGCACTGGCGAAGAAACTTCTGACGGTGGGATTCATGGACCCCGCTCTGCGGGTCCGCTCCATCGTCGAAGGGGCGAAGAATGTCCACTACAACGGCTGCATCCTCTACAACCACGGCTTCGGCCGCTGTTCGATGGCGGACAGTTCGTTCATCAAGCATCTGCGCGAGGAACTCAACAAAGCGGCGGTTCCGCTGCTGGTGCTCGACGGCGACTGCGTCGACACCACCATCGACCCGTGCAGCACGGAAACCAAGATCAGCGCCTACGTCGAAGCGCTCAATGAAAAGAAATACGGCAACATTTTCGGCCGTCTGAAGCAATAGGAGGATTCCACCCATGATCCGCAGAACCGGAGAATTCCGCACCGAACTGCGCAACGAGATGCGCGGCGGGCACGGCACCGTGAAGATTGAGCATTTCTGGGAACCGAACAGCGAAATGCGTTCCCAAAACCGCATGTTTGCGAAACTGACCCTCGAACCGGGCTGCTCCATCGGCTTTCATCCGCACGACGCCGAGGAGGAGATCTTTGTCGTGATCCGTGGCAAGGCGGAGGCCGACGACAACGGCGAAATCGTCGAACTCAACGTCGGCGACACCATTCTGACCGGCAACGGCGACGGCCATGCCATCCGTTCCATCGGCGACGAGCCGCTGGAACTGCTCGCGGTCATTTCGACCTACTGAGGAGAACGGCCATGCTGGAACGCGAATTTCTGCTGAAACTGGCGGCGGACTACGGCACGCCGCTCTTCGTCTACGACGGCGATATGGTCGTGGAGCGCTACAACGATCTCTTCCGCTTCATTCCGTGGAAGAAGCTGCGCATTCACTACGCCTTGAAGGCGAACTACAACCCGGCTCTTCTCACGCTGTTGCGCGACGCCGGAGCCGGGCTGGATACCGTCAGCCCCGGCGAAGTGCACCTCGCCCTCAAGCTCGGCTTCTCCCCGGAGAAGATCATCTACACCGCCAACAACATGACCGACGCCGAAGTCGAAGAGGTGCTCGCCACCGGCGTAGTGATGAACATCGGCTCGCTCTCCCGGCTGCGCAAGCTCGCCAAGAGCCATCCGGGGCTTGACCTCTGCCTGCGCTTCAATCCGGATGTCCGCGACGGCGACAGCGAGAAGACCATGACCGGCGGCGACCTCACCAAATTCGGCATCCTGCTGGAGTCGGTCGACGAGGTGCTGGAGATCGTCCGCGAAGGAAAGTTCCGGATTGTCGGTCTGCACGAACACACCGGCAGCGGACTTCAGCACGCCGAATCGGTCTATCAGAGCATGGAGAATCTGATGCGGATCGCCACGAAGGCGAACTTCCCCGATCTTCAATTTCTCGACTTCGGCGGCGGCTTCAAGGTGCCCTACCGCCCGGATGAGAAACGGATCGATTACGTGGCGATGGGGGCGGAGATTGCCCGCCGCTTCCGGGAGTTCTGCCAGGAGCGCGGCGAAGAGCTTGCGATGTGTTTCGAGCCCGGCAAGTACATGGTGGCCGAAGCGGGATATCTGCTCACGGAGGTCAACACGCTCAAGCGCAACCGCAGCCGTCTGATCGCCGGATGCAATGCCGGCTTCCCGCAGCTGATCCGGCCGGTTCTCTACGGGGCGTACCACCAGATCTGGAACCTCAGCAATCCGCAGGGGAAGCCGGAGGTGTACGACGTCTGCGGCAACATCTGCGAAACCGGCGACCGCTTCGCCGAACAGCGGGAGCTTCCGGAAATCCGGGAGTATGACATCCTCGCCATCGGCAACGCCGGCGCCTACTGCTATTCGATGGGCGGGGTCTACAATCTGCGCTCCATGCCCGGCGAAGTGGTGGTCTCCCGGGGCCGGGTGATCTCAGAACGCCCCCGGATGAGTTCGAAAGAGCTGGCTGACCGGATTCTGGCGGAGTGCAAATCAAAATGAGCAAAATACTTTCCGCGGCCGTCGATCTCGCCGGCCGCACCGCCGGATTCGCGCTGATGCGCGGAGAGGAGCTTCTGCTTGCCCGCACCCGGCCGATGCGTGGCCGCGACTCCGCCGGGCTGGCTCCGTGGATTGCGGAGGAGCTGAAGGCATTCGGGCTCACCGTCAACGACGTTGCGCGGTGGAGCGTCGGTTCCGGCCCGGGCAGCTTCACCGGGATGCGGCTCGCCGCCGCCCTGGTGGCCGGCTGGACCTTCGGCAAAACCGGCGTGGAAACGCGTTGCATTCCAACCGCGACCGCCTACGCGGTGCGGGCCTCCGCCGCGGAGGGAGAGAAGATCGGCTGTCTCTTCGACGGCCGCAACCACGAGCTGATCTATTTCGGCATGATCGTCCGCGACGGAGAACCGGTTCCGACCGGGGAAGAGAAGGTGCTCAACCGGGAGCAGGCGGAGTCGTTTTTCGCCGCCGCTCCGGCGGAACACCTGGTCGCCTCGTCGACGGAACTTCCCGCGCTGGAGCTCCTGCTTGACAAAGCGGTGCTGCAACGGGTGCTTCCGGTGGAGACGCCCGACTTCACCGCGCTCATCCGTGCCAAATTCCGCCCGTACGACAACAACCTGACCGATCTGGTCTACATTCGCCCGGCGGTGTTCACCGCCCCGCAGACCGGAGCGTAACCGATGGCGAAGGCGGCCGGGAAAAAGAAAGCCCCTGTCAAACGCGCGGCCAAGGCGGTGAAACGGGCCGCCGGAAGCGCAAAGGAGGCCGGGGTTGGAGGAGTTCCCCGTTTCCTGCTCTGGTTCGGAGCCGGATTCGCGGGACTTCTTCTCTGCCTGTTTCTCGTTGCGGCCCTGCTGTTCAGCCCGCTGCCGGAGCTCTCTCCGGCGCCGCTCTCCGCCGACGACATCGCCTACCAGAACGAACTGCTCATGCGGATTACGAAGGAGGTGTTTCAGGGCGAACCGGAGGAGTCGGAACTCATTTTAACTCCGGAGAAGCTCGATTCACTGCACCGCATTGCCGACAACGGGTTCGCCCTCACGTCGCTCTTTCTCTCCACCTCGGCGCTGCCGCCGCGCTACTACGGCGCGACGCTCCGGGAGGGAGCGCTGGATCTGACGGTGCCGGTCGTCACGCCGCTTCGCTGGCTGTTCGGCGGCATCATCCGGCTGTCGATGACGGTGGTTCCGGAAAAAGACGGGGAGTGGATCGATCTGGAGTTCCGCCGCTTCCGGCTCGGGAGCATCCCTCTGCCCGCGTGGCTGGTGGAGCAGTTCGCCGCGTCGGAACTGCGCAAGCGCCGGAACGATCCGCAATTCCGCAAATTCGACCGCGCGGTGAAATCGCTCTACATCGGCAGTGACGGTGCACTGCACATTCTCTACCGCCCGGCGGAACTGCGCGGCGCCATTCTCCGTTTCTGAGGCGGGGAAGATGGGTCACGCCTCCGGATTCTGCGGAACGATTTCCGGTTCTACGAGCAGATCCGGCGGGTTCTCTGGATTGCAATGGTCTTTCCCGCCGGTGGCCAGCAGTGTCTCATAGTATTTTTTCTTGTATTGCAGCACCTCCATCTGGGCCTGGAGATTTCGCATCTGCTCCCGCAGGATCTTCTCCTGCCGGAAGATCAGTTCCGCCCTCTCCGGAATGGTTTCATCGCCCTGCCGGCACATGTCGATGTAATGCTTCACCCCTTCCACCGGCAGACCGGTCGCGCGCAGACAAACCACCAGCTTCAACCAGCTGACGTTGTAATCGGAAAAGAGGCGGCTGTTTCCGGCGCTCCGATCCACCCCCGGAATCAGTCCCGCATTGTCGTAATAGCGGATTGTATAGGGCGTGACCCCCATGATCTCCGCCACCTCCCGGACCGTATACTTCGGCGTCCGGTCCCGGAGAATCTGAAACCCATGCTCTCCTTTCATCGCCATTCCTCCTGCGGCATTCCTGTTGTTCGATGTTGATTTCGATGGGTTCAATATACTTTCCCGAGAGAAAAATGCAAACAACCCAATTCTGCACAACACGCCTTTCGCTCTTCCGAAAAAATTCTGCGGGAAAACGGAAACCGCTCTTGGAATTCCATTCCCGGCAGATTATGTTATACCCATGACCGTCAATTATTACATCGCCGTTACCGCCGCAGTTGCGGCGGCTGTTCCGTTCGCCGCCGCCGGGTGGGCGCTCCGCCGTCCGCTCCCGGAAAAGACGGCACGCGGCATCGTCTTCGCCGCCGCCGCCGTCTTCGCGCTGGCCTACTGGGGAGCCGGCGTCGTCAAATACCGCGCCGATCTCTTCGGACTGTGGGACTTCGGCATCTACGACTCCATGCTTCACATCGCCGCGCAGGGCGGCGGGCTGCTGCGGGACTTCCGCTGCGGAGCGTTTGACCACTTCTCCCCGGCGGCGCTGGTGCTGCTCCCCTTCTACCAGCTGTGGGATTCACCGCACTGGCTGATCGCCTTTCAGCCGGTCGTGATGGCCGCAGCCGCAATTCCGCTCTATTTCGCCGGATTGCGGCTGCTTCGCAATCCGGTGTATGCCATGCTCGCGCCGCTGCTCTACCTCTTCAACCCCTACTTCGCCCGGCTGGCGCTCTTCGACTTCCACATCGAATGCCTCTTTCCGCTCTGGTTCGCGCTGGGGTTTCTCGCCTGGACTCAACACCGGATGCGGCGGTTTCTCTTCTGGATGCTGACCCTGCCGCTGATCAAGGAGGATTTCGTCATTCCGCTCGGCGCCGCCGGGCTGTGGATGCTTTCTCTTCGCGGCCGCCGCCGGGCGGGTGTGCTCTGCCTCGCCGGAGCGCTCCTCTGGACCCTCTTCATCCTGAAAATCCACTTTCCACTGCTGGTCAAGGCGGACTACTGGCACTACGGGAGATACGAGCTTTTCGCGCCGACCCTCTCCGGCACGCTCGCCAACTTCGGCGCCATGCTCGCCCGGCTGGTTCAGCCGCATGTTCCGGCGGTATTGCTGAGCGTGTTGCTCCCCTTCGCCTTCCTCCCGCTCTTCTCCTGGCGGGGGCTGATTCTCCTCGTCCTGCCGACGCTCGGAATTCAACTGGTGAGCGCCTTCGATCAACAGCAGCTCCTCTTCAGCCACTACGCCTCGGCGCTGGTCGGGGTCCTGCCGGCGGCGACGATTCTCGGGCTCCGGCAGCTCCGGATTCTGCTGTGGAAACAAGAGCTCACCCGGTACATCGGAGCCGTCGCCGGTGCCGCACTCGGAATCATGCTGGCGAGCCACATCCTCTTCGCCGATCTGCCGCAGAACCGCTATTACATCCACCTGGCCGGCTACGACACCGCCCGGGGCGGTTCCCTGCTCGCCATCCCCTTCTCGGCGGAACGGCGGGAGGAGTTGCGCGGCAAACTGCAGAACGCCGCCGAATTGAAGAAGGTCACTGACCGGATTCCCGACGGCGCTACGGTGGTGGCCCAGAATGAGACCGGTCTGAAACTGCTCCGGCGCTGTCAGGTGTTCAATGTCCCGGGGCCGGAGAAGGCCGACTTCTACCTTTTCGACCGGGAAAACCATCACGGGTACGAGTCGCCGGAAGAGCTCAATTCCCTGCTGATGCGACTGCTTCGCGATCCGGATTACCGGTTCGAACGGTACGGGAAAGGGATCCTGCTCTTCCGGAAACTCACGCCTTCGGTCAGAACGAAACGCTGACGTCGCCGGAAATCTTCGTCGGCGGATCCATCAGCACGATTCCGGCCGGACAGCTCCAGTTGCGCTCCCAGGTGCGCAGCAGCAGCGGGTCGGTCGGCTCGCCCCACGGATTGAGGTCGATGATGAGGATCTTCCCCGAGGCGGTGAAGTAGATATCCATCACCAGCGTCTTGACCGGCAGCAGCCAGGAGATGCTGCGCACGAAGTCCTCCGCCTTCTCCCAGAGCTTCTCGCGAATGCCCTCCAGCCGCCGGAAATGACGGTCGAGGTTGTACTGGCTCATCGCCACCAGACGCCCCTCCCACAGAAAGAGGCGGAACTCCCGGGTGCGGTTCATCCGGCGGAAGGGGCGCAGACAGACATACTCCACCTCCCCGCGCCGGGCGGACTCCCGCACCTTTTCACTGCGGACGAGGTACTTCCAGGCGCTTTCCGGGGAGAAGACCGCGCCGCGCTTTCCGGCGAACCGTTCGGTATCGGTCGGTGCACAGCGGTCCACCGAGACGAAGCAGTTGCCGGGAATCGCCGCCATCGGCTGACGCAGATCCTCGATCACCCGCTTCACCGCCGGGTTGCGCCCCTCCTCCTCCCGGTCGAAATCACCGCCGGCGATCAGAATGTTGAGCGCATCCTTGCGCAGTTTGACAAAGGAGGTCAGAAACGTATGCCCCGCCAGCACCGGATACCAGACGGGCGTGCGAAGAAAATCAAGTTCAGCAGCATTCATCGGAAGTTCTCCTCATTTGACTCGGAACCGCTGCGTTCCAGCCGGGCCGCGGCGATCATCCAGTAGATCACCAGCCCGATCATGAACACGGTGCTGTAGCTGAAAAACGGCAGGTCAAGCGCCGGGAAACACCCCGCGACCAGCATCACCGGGAATCCGGCATACACCCCGACCTTCCAGAACTGGGCAAAGTTCAAAACCACCTTGCGCCCCCCGAGCGAAAGCCGGGAGACGCCGGCAAAAATCAACGTGTAAAGCAACGCCAGCAAAAGCAGTCCGGCAAAGCGGCCGAGAAACACCAGAAGCGCGACCGAACTGGCCACCGCGTCGAAGAGGCTCGCGACCGGAATCTCCGGCGGCTCCTGCCGCGGCCAGAGCGCGGTCACCTCCACCCCGGTGGAAAGGAAGTCGCACAGCTCCCGGGTGGAAAAACTGCGGAACGACAACCCGATTCCCCGGAACAGCGGAACCGTTCCGGGCGCCGGTGCCGCCTGCTCCGTTTCCGTCGGCCTCTCCAGCCCGAACTGCCAGTTCCCCGGCTCCACCTGCCAGGCACAGCCGAGGAAGCGGGGGCTCCAGATCACCAGATAGTCGAGCAGAGCAATGGAATCCGGGTCAACCGCCATCCCCGCCTTGAAGTCGGGAACATAGCTGATCCGGCCGTTCCACGGCAGATCCAGCGAACGCGCCTCCTCCGGCCGGACCGCCGGGATCAGCGCCTCCGGCGTCATGCGGATCTCCGAACCGAACTCCGCGGTAATCCGGCGCTCCACCTCGTCGATCACCCGGCCCATCCGGGTTCCCTCTCCCCAGACGATTCCGGCGGAGACCAGGAGCGTCATCAGCAGAAGGTGCCACAGCGTGCGCCACACCGAATTGTACCGCAACCGGGAAAAGATCTCCGTACCGCAGCAGGTGCCGCGGAGCGCTCCCCAGAAGCTCACCGGCTCCGGAACTCTCTCTTCCTGCTCCATTATTTTACCTTCACCCGATGGAAATGGTGCCGCTCCCCGAAACGGATCAGCTGTTTCAGCTCGCGTTCGACGGTACGGGCCGCCTCCGGCGTCAGCCGGTCGATGAACAGCGTGCCGTCGAGATGGTCAAGTTCATGCTGGATGCACCGCCCGAGCAGGCCGCCGCATTCGCATTCGATCCATTCGCCGTCGAGCGTCTGCGCCCGGAACACCACCGAAGCAGGGCGCACCACCGGCGCAAAGAGGTCCGGCAGCGAAAGGCACCCTTCATCGTGAGAGGTGAGATTTTCCGACGAGGCGACGATCTCCGGATTGACCACTGCCAGCGGCATCTTCGGCAGCAGCAGCCGTTCACCGGTCGACGGGGTATCCCCCATCGACTCCAGCGGCACGTCGAAGACGACCAGCCGCAGGGACTCCCCCGCCTGCGGAGCGGCGAGACCGATCCCCTCAAACGCCTGCATCGACTCGATCATCGAGGCGGCCAGCTGCCGGATTTCCGGCGTCACAGCGGCAACCGGTTTCGCCTTTTCGCGCAGCACCGGGTCGCCGACGGTATGCACCACGTAACGTTTCTTATTCTTGAAGAACATAGATTTTCCACTCCATGCAATACTGTGGATTAATGTACATCCCGGCGGAAATTCTGTCAACCGGCACACGGAGGAAAAAGCAAAAAACCCGGTCAGGACCGGGTTTCGGAAGCGTCGTTCACATACCACTCCGGCGTGATGCCGAGGCGGCCGATCTTGTAGTGGATCACCCGCGGGGAGAGGCCGAGGTCGCGTGCCGCCGCGGACATGTTGCCGTTGTTCCGCTTGAGCGCTTCGACAATCAGCTCCCGCTCGTAGGAGTTGACCAGCGTGTTGAACGAGGCGTTCCCCTCGGGGAGCAGCTCCGAACCGGACTCCTTGCCGGTCTGGAGCGACGGCGGCAGATTGTAGCCGTGGATGCAGTCGTCGGTGGCAGTCAGCACCGCGCGCTCGATGCAGTTCTCCAGCTCGCGGACGTTGCCGGGCCAGTGGTAGCTCATGAGCATGTTGATCGCCGGGGTTGAAAGGCGTTTGACCTTTTTGCCGTAGCGGAGATTGTGCTTCTCAATGAAGTGCTCGGCCAGCAGAATGATGTCGCCGCGCCGCTTGCACAGATCCGGCATCATGATCGGGAAGATGTTCAGCCGGTAGTAGAGGTCCTCGCGGAACTTCTTCTGCTGCATGAGCTCCTCCAGATTGCGGCTGGTCGCGGCGAGAAACCGCACATTCGATTTCAATTCGACGTTGCTGCCCACCCGCGAGAAGGTGCGCTCCTGAATGAAGCGCAGCAGTTTCACCTGCGTGGTGAGCGAGAGATCGCCGATCTCGTCGAGAAAGAGCGTCCCGCCGTCGGCGGCCTCGGCACGGCCGATCCGCCGGCAGGTGGCGCCGGTGAAGGCCCCCTTCTCGTGGCCGAACAGTTCGCTCTCCACCAGATTCTCCGGCAAAGCGGCGCAGTTGAGCGTCACAAAAGGCTTGTCCTTGCGGCTGGAGAGTTCGACGATCGCGCGGGCGACCAGCTCCTTGCCGGTGCCGGAACTGCCGCGGATCAGCACCGTCGCATCGCTCGGCGCCACCTGGCGAATCAGTTCATAGATGTTCTGCATGCACCGGCAGTTGCCGACCAGTTTGCCTGGATTGCCGGTAAGCATGTTGCGCAGTTTCCGGTTCTCTTCGAGCAGATCTTCCCTCTCCTCATGCTCCTGAAGGCAGACAGCAACGGCGTCAGCGACGATATTGCCGATGATTTCGAGCAGCGCAAGATCCCGTTCCAGATCGGTTCCGGCGACATTTTCGCGGTCGATGCTCAATGTCCCGATCACCTGGTCCATATGGAAAATCGGCACACAGAGAAACGCCACAGGATGGTCGGTCTTGCGGCTCCCGGTCCGGTTCAGGAAGCGGGGATCGCGGGAGATGTCGGGAACCAGATGGGGGCGGCCGGTCTCGGCCACATGGCCGGTGATCCCCTCCCCCAGCCGGTAACGGCCGAGCTGCTTCTCCTCCTCGTCGAGCCCGTGAGAGGCTTCGATGGTGAGCGTATCGCCGTGGAGAAGCGTAATCGTGCCGCGAAGCATCCCCATGCGGCGATGCAGCACCGCCAGAATCTCATTGAGCAGAGCATCGACATTCCGTTTGTGAACGACCGCGGAACTGATCTCCTGAAGCACAAGGATCTCCTGCCCGAGTGTGCCGGCTTTCGGTTTCATCCCATCTCCCTTCTTGACGGCAAACGATTCAGATCAGGCTGGCACGGCAGATGCGCTCGACCGCCTCCGCCGTCTCCGCCCGGTCGCCGAACGCCGTCAACCGGAACCACCCTTCCCCGCCGGGGCCGAATCCCACACCGGGGGTGCCGACCACCTGGCAGACGTTCAGTAATTTATCAGCAAATTGCGTGGATTCAAGTCCCGCAGGCAATTTCCACCAGATATAAGGCGCATTTTTTCCGCCGAACACCTCAAATCCGGCCCCGATCAGGCCGGAACGAATCAGTTCTGCGTTGCCCATATAGTAGTCGATCACTTCACGCGACTGCTTCATTCCGGCGGGGGAATAGACCGCTTCAGCGGCTCGCTGGACAATGTAGCAGACGCCGTTGAACTTGGTGCACTGGCGGCGGAGCCAGAGCGCGTTGACGCTCTGCATCTTCCCGGAGTTGTCACGCCGCCGGAGCGCCTTCGGCACCACGGTGAAGCCGCAACGCACCCCGGTGAAGCCGGCGCTTTTCGAGAAGGATTTGAATTCGATCGCCACCTCCTTCGCCCCCGGAATTTCGTAGATGCTTCCGGGCAGTCCCGGTTCGCGGATGTAGGCGCTGTAGGCGCTGTCGAAGAGGATCACCGCCTCCTTCTCCCGGGCATACTCCACCCAGCGGGTGAGCGCGGCGCGGTCGAGCACGGTGCCGGTCGGATTGTTCGGCGAACAGAGATAGACCAGATCCACCCGCTCCTTCGGCGGTTCCGGAGAGAAGCCGTTCTCCTCGGTTCCGGCGAGGTAGGTGATTCCGGCGAAGCGCCCGTCGGGACCGAATTCGCCGGTGCGGCCGGCCATCACGTTGCTGTCGAGGTAGACCGGATAGACCGGATCGCCGATCGCCACCCGGGCGTCGGCGCTGAAAATCTCCTGAATGTTGCCGACATCGCACTTGGAGCCGTCGCTCACGAACACCTCGTCGCGGTCGATTTCGATGCCGCGCGCGGTGTATTCGCCGCGGATGATCGCGTCGATCAGGAAGTCGTACCCCTGCTCCGGACCGTAACCGCGGAAGGTCGAGGCGTCGGCCATCTCGTCGACGGCGGCGTGCATCGCCTCGATTACCGCCGGCACCAGCGGCCGGGTGACGTCGCCGATGCCGAGGCTGATGATCTTCGCGTCGGGATGGGCCGCGCGGTAGGCGTCGACCCGCCGCTTGATTCCGGCGAACAGGTAGCTGCCGGGCAGCTTGAGATAGTTGGAGTTGATTTCACACATCGCTTTAGAACCTTTCCATCCAGGCGCCCTGAAACACTTCGCAGGCGGGCCCGGTCATGTAAACGTGATTGTCGGCTTCGGAGTATTCGATCTGAAGTTCGCCCCCGTCGAGCAGGACGGTGATGCAGCGGCCGGTCCGGCCGGTGACGACGCCGGCAACCGTGGTGGCGCAACTGCCGGTGCCGCAGGCGAGCGTCACGCCGCAGCCGCGCTCCCACACCCGCATTCTGACCATCTGCGGGCTGATCACTTCGACGAACTCCACATTGGTTTTGTTGGGGAAGAGCGGGTCGCACTCGATGCGCGGCCCCCACTCTTCGAGTTTAATGGCGTTGATATCCGGCACGAAGATGACCGCGTGCGGATTGCCCATCGAAACCCCGACCGCCTCCAGCCGGATTCCGGGAAGGTCGAGCGAAAGGCTCCGGGCGTCGGACTCCGGATCACCGGCGACCGGAATCTCTCCGCGCAGCAGATGCGGCTCCCCCATGTCGACCCGGACGGTTCCGTTGTCGAGCACCTTCGGGCGGACGATGCCGCCGCGGGTGTGAAGTTCGAACTCTCCGCCTTTCGCGAGCTTGTTCCGCCGGATGTAGAGCCCGACGCAACGGGTGGCATTGCCGCACATCTCCGTCTCGGAGCCATCGGAGTTGTAGATGCGCATTTCAAACGCTTCGCCGCCCAGCGGACGGATGGTCACCACGCCGTCGGCACCGATGCCGAAGTGACGGTCGCAGAGATGTTCCGCCGCGGCCCGGAAGTCGAACCCGGGATTCTTGTCCGGCTCGGCGATGATGAAGTCATTGCCGAGTCCGTGCCATTTGGAAAAGATCATCTTTCATTCCTCCTCATGCTTTCATCCAGCGCGCGGGCGACGCGGCGGCCGTCGGCGATGGCCCGCACCACCAGCGAGGCGCCGTTGGCGGTGTCGCCGCAGCAGAAGATGTGACGTTCCGGATCGGAGAGCACCCGGCCGCGCGGATCGACCGCCAGCCCGAGTTCGGCGGCGACGCCCTCCGGCGAGACACCGGTGAACCCCATCGCCAGCAGTACGAGGTCCGCATCAATCCGCCGGGCGGAACCGGGAACCTCGGTGAATTTCAGCGGCCGGCCGACCGGCGAGAACTCCCACTTCACCTCCACGACATCCAGACCGGTCACCCGGCCGTGTTCGCCGAGGAAGGCGCGGGTCGAGACGTTCCACTCGCGCGAACCGCCCTCGCGGTGGCTCGACGACGTGCGCAAAAGATAGGGCCACTCCGGCCACGGGGTCGAAGGCGAACGCTGTTCCGGCGGCTTCGGCATGATTTCGATCTGGAGCACGCTCGCCGCGCCCTGCCGGATCGACGTGCCGACGCAGTCACTGCCGGTATCGCCGCCGCCGATCACCACCACCCGCCGCCCGGTCGCGGAGACCGGCACAACGGCCGCCTCGCCGCCGATCACCCGGTTCTGCCCCTGCAGAAACTCGAGCGCGAAGTGGATGCCGGCCAGCTCCCGGCCGGGCATCCGCAGATCCCGCGCCTGCGGCGTGCCGATCGCCAGAACGACCGCGTCGGAACGGCGCGCCAGGTAGGCGCCGGAGACGTCGCTCCCGACACGGGTATTGCAGACGAAGCGGATGCCGGAGGCCTCCATGATCTTGATCCGGCGGTCGATCACCGCCTTGTCGAGCTTGAAGTCGGGAATGCCATAACGGAGCAGTCCGCCGGGTGCCGCATTCGCCTCATAGACGGTGACCGTGTAGCCGAGCCGGTTGAGTTCGTCGGCGGCGGCGAGACCGGAGGGGCCGGAGCCGATGACCGTCACCTGCTTCCCGTTGCGGTGCTCCGGAACGAACGGCTTGACCCAGCCGTTCCGGAAGGCGGTCTCCACCGTCACCTTCTCCAGCTGGCGGATCATCACCGGCTCTTCGTTGATGCCGTCGGTGCACGATCCCTCGCAGAGCGCGGGGCAGACCCGCGACGTGAATTCCGGGAAGTTGCTGGTCGTGTTCAGAATCTCCCACGCCCGGCGCATATCCCCCACGGCAACCGCGGAGTTGATCTCCGGAATGACGTTGCCCAGCGGGCAGCCGGTGCCGTGGCAGAAGGGAATGCCGCATCCCATGCAGCGTTTCGCCTGTCCCGCAATTTCCGCACAGGTGAGCGGCCGCTCCACCTCTTTAAAATCCCGCCGGCGCTGTTCGACCGGGCGGTAGATATCGTGAATTCTGTTGTTCATCGTACAGTTCTCCTTATTCGACATTCCCCGGATCAATTCGATTCCTTGCGGCGGTCAACCGCTTCGGCGTCTTCACGTGCCATCCGTCCGAGCGCCTGCCGGTATTCGACCGGGAACACCTTGACGAAACGGGGCCGTTCATTTTCCCAGTTGTCGAGAATTGCGGCCGCGCGGACGCTGCCGGTGCGCTCGAGGTGCTCGCGGAGCAGTGCGACCAGCTCGGCTTCGTCCTCCGAACCGGGCAGGACGCTCTCCAGGTCGACCGAGCCGACGTTGCAGCGCAGGTCGAAGTCGTTGGTCTCATCGTAGACGTAAGCGAGACCGCCGGTCATGCCCGCCGCGAAGTTGACGCCGGTGGGACCGAGCACAACCACCCGGCCGCCGGTCATGTATTCGCAACCGTGGTCGCCGACTCCTTCGGCCACCAGCGTGGCACCGCTGTTGCGGATGGCGAACCGTTCGCCGACCTGCCCGTTGATGAAGATCTTTCCGGAAGTGCCGCCGTAACCGATGACGTTGCCGGCGATGACGTTCTCATGCGCCGCGAACGCCGCAGTCGGTTCGGGACGGATCACGATGCAGCCGCCAGAAATTCCCTTGCCGACGTAGTCGTTGGCCTCGCCGGCGAGGACGAACTCCAGTCCGGGCGCGAGGAAGGCGCCGAAACTCTGCCCGGCACACCCGGTGAAATCCACCCGGATGGTGTCCGGAGGCAGCCCCTGCGCACCGCGGCGCACGACCACCTCTCCGGAGAGCTCCGTTCCGACCGTGCGGTTGACATTCGCAATCCGGCGCGAAAGCGTGACCGGTGTGCCGTCATCGACGTGCGGCAGCAGTTCCGGCAGGAGTTCGCCGCGGTCGAAGTTCTTCAGCTCCTCATGCGGCCGGGACGCGTCGAACCGCACCGCGCTCCCCTTCGCCGGCTGGAAAATCCGGCTGAAGTCGAGGTGGCGCGCCTTGTAGAAGTCGATCGCCCGGTTCATGCGCAGCAGATCGGTGCGGCCGACCGCTTCGCTGAGCGAACGCAAGCCGAGTTTCGCCAGGAGTTCGCGCACATCCTCCGCGAGGAAGCGCAGGAAGTTCTCGATGTATTCGGGCTTGCCGCAGAAATGCTTGCGAAGTTCCGGGTCCTGAGTGGCGACCCCGACCGGGCAGCTGTTCTCGTGGCATTTGCGCATCATCACGCAGCCGAGGCAGACCAGAATCGTCGTGGCGAACCCGAACTCTTCGGCGCCGAGCAGAGCGCCGATCACCACGTCGCGGCCGGTCTTGAGCTGGCCGTCGACCTGAAGCCGCACCCGCGAACGGAGCTCGTTGAGCACCAGCGTCTGCTGCGCTTCGGCCAATCCCAGCTCCCACGGCAGTCCGGCGTGCTTGATGCTCGTGAGCGGCGAAGCACCGGTGCCGCCGTCATGGCCGCTGACCAGAACCACGTCGGCGTGCGCCTTGGCGACGCCCGCGGCGACGGTGCCGACTCCCACTTCGGAAACCAGCTTGACCGACACCCGCGCCGCCGGATTGGCGTTGCGCAAATCGTAGATGAGCTGTGCGAGGTCTTCGATCGAGTAGATGTCGTGGTGCGGCGGCGGAGAGATCAGCGTCACATTCGGCATCGAATGGCGAATCCGCGCGACGAATTCATTGACTTTGTGTCCGGGCAGCTGGCCGCCCTCGCCGGGCTTCGCGCCCTGCGCCATCTTGATCTGAAGATCTTTCGCATGGCGCAGATAGTCGATGGTCACGCCGAAACGGCCGCTGGCGATCTGCTTGATCGCGCTGGTGCGGTCCTCGCCGTGCGGCCCCGGCTGATACCGGTCGGAATCCTCGCCGCCCTCGCCGCAGTTGCTCATCGCGCCGAGGCGGTTCATCGCAATTGCGATCGCCTCATGCGCCTCGGGGCTGAGCGAACCGAGCGACATCGCACCGGAGACGAAGTGGTGAATGATCGATTCGACACTTTCGACCTCCTCAAGCGGCACCGGCTCGGCGGGAGCGAATTCAAACAGTCCCCGCAACGTGCAGAGCCGGGTGGCCTGCTGGTCGATGAGATTGGAGTAAACTTTGAACTTCTCGCGGTTCCCGGTCTGGACCGCCTGTCGGAATGCGGCCAGCGATTCCGGAGTCCAGAGGTGATTTTCGCCGTCGCGGCGGAAGCGGTACTGGCCGCCGTCCGGCAGCAGTCCGGCGCCGCGCCCGTTGGCGGGAGCGAGCGCTTCCACGCGCCGCCGGTCCGCCTCCGCGGCGATCTCCTCCAGCCCGATGCCGCCGATCCGGCTGGCAGTGCCGGGGAAGTAGCGGTCAATCAGGTCGGAGTTGAGGCCGACCGCTTCGAACACCTGGCCGGAACGGTAACTGCGCAGCGTGGAGATGCCCATCTTGGACATCACCTTGAGCAGTCCCTTGTCGACCGCATTGATGTAGTTCCCCGCCGCGGTCACCGGGTCGGGGGCAATCGCTCCGGAGCGGGCGAGCTGCGTGACCGTCTCCAGCGCAAGATAGGGATTGATCGCCGTCGCTCCAAAACCGAGCAGCAGCGCAAAGTGCATGATTTCGCGCACCTCGCCCGACTGGACGATGATGCCCGCCTCCGGCCGCAGTCCGGCCGCCACCAGCGCGCGGTTGACCGCCGCAGTCGCCAGAAGCGACGGAATCGGCGTGGTGTTCTCCGACGGATTGCGGTCGGAGAGAACTAAAATCCGGTGATCGGAACGCACCGCCTCGACCGCGTCGGCGGCGAGTTTCTCCAGCGCGAGTTCGAGCGCACCGCCTCCGCCGCCGGCCGGGAACTCCAGCGGCAGAAGTTTCGACTGGAAGTCCTGCTGGCCGACCGCTTCGAGCCGGGCGAGTTCATCGTCGGTGATGACCGGACGCGGCAGTTTGATCAGCCGGGCGTTAAGCGGCGTATCGACCAGAATGTTGCCCCGGTTGCCGATGTAGGTGGTGAGGCTCATCACCAACTCCTCGCGGATCGGGTCGATCGGCGGGTTGGTCACCTGGGCGAAGAGCTGCTTGAAGTAGTTGAAAAGCAGTTGCGGCCGGCTGGAGAGCACCGCGAGCGCGGCGTCGTTGCCCATCGAACCGACCGGTTCATGCCCGGTCGCGGCCATCACCTGGATGATGAGCTCGACATCCTCGCGGGAGTATCCGAAACGCTTCTGCATGGCGACCAGGTCGTCGGCCACTTCCGAGGGGGTGATTTCGGTAAACAGACCGTGGACGGAGATCTTGTTCTCCTCCACCCAGCGGCGGTAGGGCTGATGGCGCGCAGCGGCGTTCTTGATCTCGCCATCCCCGATGAGACGGTGGTGTTCGAGGTCGAGGTAGAGCATCTCGCCGGGACGGAGCCGGCCTTTGCGGACCACTTCCGAAGCAGGAATATCCAGCACGCCGGTCTCGGAGGCGAGCACGAAGAGCCCGTCGCGGCAGAGCGTGTAACGCGCCGGACGCAGACCGTTCCGGTCGAGGATCGCACCGGCGTTCACGCCGTCGGAAAAGGCGACGGCAGCGGGGCCGTCCCACGGCTCCATCAGTGCCGAATGGTATTCGAAGAAGCCGCGCACGTCGCGGCCGAGGTGGTAGTTCTTGCCCCACGCCTGCGGCATCAGCATCAGCATGGCGTGCGCAAGCGGCCGCCCGGCGGCGACCAGCAGTTCGAACATGTTGTCGAGGCAGGCCGAATCGCTCTGCCCGGCCGGAATCAGCGGCAGCAGCTTCTTCATATCGTCGCCGAAGAGATCGCTGGCCAGACTGGATTCGCGGCTGCGCAGGTGGTTGAGGTTGCCCCGCAGCGTATTGATTTCGCCGTTGTGAGCGAGATAGCGGAACGGGTGCGCGAGGTTCCAGGTCGGGAACGTGTTGGTACTGTAACGCTGATGGACCAGCGCCAGCGGCGAGCGGAACAGCTCGTCACCGAGGTCCGGATAGAATTTCTCCAGCTGCGTAGCCAGCAGCAGCCCCTTGTAGACGATGCTGCGCGCGGACATGCTGCAGATGTAGCACTCCGGCAGGGACTTTTCAATCAGGCGGCGCATCACGAAAAGTTTGCGCTCAAACGCGGCGGTCGACGGGAACGCCTCCCCGCCGATGAAGAGCTGACGGATCAGCGGCGCGCTCTCACGCGCGGCGCGTCCGATCTCCTCCGGGTGAACCGGCACATCGCGCCAGGCGATCACCCGCCCGCCCTCGTCGCCGACGATCTTCTCGATCTGCGCTTCGCAACCGGCGCCGCCGAAGATCATCGCCACGCCGTAGCGCCCCGGCTCCGGAAGGGCCTCCCCCATCTCGCGCCGGAAAAATTCGTGCGGCAGTGCCAGCAGCAGTCCGGCGCCGTCGCCGGTGTCGGGGTCGCCGCCCGCCGCACCGCGGTGCATCAGCCGCTTGAGCACGGTCAACCCCATCTCCACGATGCGGTGACTCGGCTGATTGTTGAGATCCGCCACCAGGCCCACGCCGCACGCGTCGTGCTCGTTGGCAAAGCTGTAGAGGCCGCTGTCCGCCACCGGCGGCGCAGCGAACCCGCGCTGTTGATTTTGCTGTCGATCTTGTTCCATAGTTCCAGAGCTCCTTCCTGCTTTTGAACTGAACATTTGCAGAACCATGTAAGCAAAAAACGTGCCAACTCCACTCCCGGCGGATTTCTCCATATATTACTCGCGAGCGTATTACAAAATCGTAAAATAATCCGTTCGGTTTTACATTTTTGTAAAACAATATCCTCACAAACGAGGCGTTCTCTGCTCATGAAAAGTTGGCACGACTCCTGCTATACATCCGGCAGCAGTCACAATGCAACCAAACCAGGAGGGTTTTATCATGAGCAATCCAACTCGCGCCAATGCCATCAATGTCGTGGCCGGACTCCACGCCCCCGTGCCGGAAGCCGCGGCCCCCGCCAACATCGACTACTACGCGGAAGATGTGTTCAACACCGATGCAATGCGTGAATACCTGCCGAAGGCGACGGCGGAGAAACTTCTCTCCACCATCAACAACGGCGCGCCGCTCGACGCCGATATCGCCGCCGACGTTGCTCACGCGATGAAGCACTGGGCGATGGAGCGCGGCGCCACCCATTTCACTCACTGGTTCCTGCCGCTGACCGGCTCGACCGCGGAAAAACACGACTCCTTCCTGGAGATCAAGAACGGCGAACCGATCATGTCCTTCTCCGGAAAAAACCTGATCGTCAGCGAACCGGATGCGTCGAGCTTCCCGTCGGGCGGTCTGCGCAGCACCTTCGAGGCGCGCGGCTACACCGCCTGGGATCCGACCAGCCCCGCCTTCATCAAGCGTCACGGCAACGGAGCGACGCTCTGCATCCCCACCGCCTTCTGCAGCTACACCGGCGAAGCGCTCGACAAGAAGACCCCGCTGCTCCGCTCGATGCAGGCGCTCTCCAATTCGGTCAAACGGCTGATGAAATGCTTCAACCAGCCGGAGGAGAAGGTGACGATCACCCTCGGACCGGAACAGGAGTACTTCCTCATCGACAAGAACTTCTATTTGCAACGCCCCGACCTCGTGCAGACCGGCCGCACCGTCTTCGGTGCGCCGCCGCCGAAGCACCAGCAGCTTGAGGACCACTATTTCGGCTCCATCAAGATGCGCATCCTCAACTTCATGACCGAAGTGGAACAGGAGCTCTGGAAACTCGGAATCCCGGCCAAGACCCGTCACAACGAGGTGGCGCCGGCCCAGTTCGAACTCGCGCCGATGTACGAGGAACTCAACCTCGCCTGCGACCACAACATGCTGGTCATGGAGATCCTGCGCGAAGTCGCCGACCGCAACGGCCTGGTCTGCCTGCTGCATGAAAAGCCCTTCGCCGGAATCAACGGCTCCGGCAAGCACAACAACTGGGCAATCGCCTACGGCAACCGCAACTTGCTCGATCCGGGCAGCGATCCGCACCAGAACGCGATCTTCCTGACCGTGCTGACGGCGATCATCGAAGCGGTCGATCTCCACAGCGACCTCCTGCGTGCGGCGGTGACCGGCGCGGGCAACGACCACCGGCTCGGAGCGAACGAAGCGCCGCCGGCGATCATCTCGATGTACCTCGGCGACCAGCTTGCCGACGTGATCGACCAGCTGGAAAAGGGCGTCGCGACCTCCAGCCGCCGGGTCGGCTCCATGCGGATCGGCGTGGATACGCTTCCGCCGCTGCCGCGTGACGCGACCGACCGGAACCGTACCAGCCCGTTCGCCTTCACCGGCAACAAGTTTGAGTTCCGTGCCCCCGGTTCAAGCCAGTCCTGCTCCGGCCCGAACACCGTGCTCAACACCATCGTCGCCGAGTCGCTCGACCGCATCAGCGATGAGCTGGAAAAACTCAAGCCCGCCGATTTCCACGCCGGACTTCAGGTGCTGCTTACCAAGATCATTCGCGAACACAAGCGGATCATCTTCAACGGCAACGGCTATACCGAAGAGTGGAAGGCCGAGGCCGCGAAGCGCGGTCTGCCGAACGCCGCCACCACGATGGAGGCGCTCCGCTGCCTGACCAATCCGGAGAACATCGCGATGTTCGAAAAGTACGGCGTCTACAACCGCCGCGAACTCGAATCCCGCTACGAGGTCTTCCTTGAGGACTACCATCGCCGGATCAAGATCGAAGGCGAGATCGCGCTGGAAATCGCCGAAAGCATGATCCGCCCGACCGTCACCGCGGAATTCAGCCGGAACGTCAGTGCCCTCGCCGCGGCGAAGGCGGCGGGCGTGACCAACGGAATCGCCGGCCTGGAAAAGAGCGTCGCCGTCCTCGGGACCGGCCTCGATCAGCTCGCCGCCGGAGCCGATGCGCTCCGCGAAGCGCTGAAGGGCTGCCACGAACAGATCATCGCCGCGATGAACGAACTCCGCCGCACGGTCGATGCGCTGGAACCGCAGGTTTCCGATGGTTGCTGGCCGCTGCCGAAGTATCGTGAGATGCTCTTCATCTACTGAAACTGAAACCCAAACCCAAACCGCAATCCCCGCCGGAATTCCGGTGGGGATTTCCCCGGTCCGGACAGGCCGGGGAATTAAGGAAGAAGAAAGAATATTCGGACCATGTCGGACCAGATTAAACATGAATGCGCTGTCACACTGCTGAGGCTCCGCCGCAGCCTCGACCACTACATCCGCAAATACGGTACGCCGTACTACGGATTTCAGAAGATGGCGCTCCTGCTGGAAAAACAGCACAACCGCGGCCAGGACGGCGCGGGACTCGGCTGTGTCGGACTGGATCCCATGCCCGGTTTCCCCTGCTATCAGCTGGAGAAATCCAATACCCGTCCCTGTCTGGCTGATCTGCTCGAAAAGATCGGCCGGGAAATCCCCCCCATGCCGGAGAAACCCCTCACCGGCGAAGAGGCAAAACACAACCTCCCCTTCTGCGGCGAACTCTACCTCGGCCATCTCCGCTACGGCACCTTCGGCCGTTCCGGCATCAACGCATGTCACCCCTTTGTGCGTGAAAACGCCTGCCTGAACCGGACCCTGATGCTGGCGGGGAACTTCAACCTGACCGATACCGCGGAGATTTTCCGCACCCTTCAGGCGACCGGGCACCATCCTTCCAGCCGGCAGGACGGTGCTCTCATTCTGCAGCTGATCGGCCACTGCCTCGAACTTATGCGCGACCGGAAACAGCACAACTTCGACCTGGCCGAAGTGCTGAAGATGGCGGCCGGGCGGTTCGACGGGGCATTCACGCTCTGCGGCATCCTCGGCGACGGCGAATCCTTCGCCCTGCGCGACAGCGCCGGAATCCGTCCCGGCTACTACTATTTCGACGACGAAGTGGTGGTGGTCAGTTCGGAACGGCCGGCCATTCAGGCGGCGTTCGACTGCACCTCGGCGGAGGTGAATGAACTGCCTCCGGGCGAAGCGCTGATCATTCAGCCCGACGGCACGGTGCAGTTCCGCCCCTGTCTGCCGCCGAAACCGCTGCGCCGCTGCGTCTTCGAACGAATTTACTTCTCGCGCGGCAACGACGCCGACATCCACCACGAGCGCAAAGCGCTCGGCCGGGCGCTGGTGCCGGCGATTCTGCGCGAGGTGAACTACGACTGGGAGAACACCCTCTTCTCCTACATCCCCAACACCGCCCAGATCAGCTTTCACGGCCTGCTCGAAGCGTTGCAGGAGGAGTGCTGGCGGACCACGCCGGCCGGCACCATGCCGCGGGTCCGTTTCGGTCAGATCGCGGTCAAGGACGCCAAGTTCCGCACCTTCATCGCCGACGCCGAAGCGCGCCGCGAATTCTATATGCACATCTACGACGTCACCTACGGGCTGGTCCGGCCGGGATCGGATTCGCTGGTGGTGGTGGATGATTCGATCGTGCGCGGCAACACCATGCGCAGCGCGATTCTGCCGATTCTCGACCGGCTGGCGCCCCGCAAGATCGTGATCGCCTCCGCCGCTCCGCCGATCCGGTATCCGGACTGCTACGGCATCGACATGGCGAATTTGCGGGAACTGGTCGCATTCGAAGCGGTGGTCGACCTGCTGCGCGCCTCCGGCAAACTCGATCTGCTCGACCGGTGCTACCGGCAGGCCAAAGAGCTGCTGCAGAAAAAACTGGAGGATCAGACGGCCGGAATCAACTGCGTGCGGCCGCTCTACGACGCTTTCTCCGACGAAGAACTCACCCGGGCGATTGCCGAACGGCTCAAACCGGAAGGGCTCCGGGCGGAGCTCGCGCTGGTGTTCCAGAGTTGCGAGGATCTCGCGCGCTGCTGTCCGGAGCACCGGGGGGACTGGTATTTCACCGGTGATTATCCGACGCCGGGCGGCTTCCGGGTGGTGAACCGGGCGCTGGTCAACTACGTCGAAAACCGGGACGAACGAGCTTATTAACTGCTTATGGAGTAAACGATATGTACAGATGGAAACAACAACGCGAACGGGCCGCGTTCCTGGCGCTCGCCAACGGAGAGATATTCCGGGGGTGGAGTTTCGGAGCCCCGACGGACACCGTCGGAGAAGCCGTTTTCAACACCGGAATGTCCGGCTATCAGGAGATTCTCACCGACCCCTCCTACGCGGGGCAGTTCGTGACGCTGACCGCGCCGGAGATCGGAAATTACGGTTGCAATCCGCAGGATGTCGAGTCCCGCGGATTGTTTCTGAACGGACTGGTGATTCACGAACTCAATGAGCCGTCGAACTTCCGCGCGGAAACCTCCCTCGAAGAGACCCTCCGGGCGGCGGGCAAGCCCGCGATCGCCGGCGTCGACACCCGGCGCCTCACCCTCACGCTGCGCGACTGCGGCAGCCAGAAGGCGTTCCTCCACGTCTCGGAGGAGCCGCTCTCCGAAGCGGAAGCGGTCGAACGGGCCCGCGCCTGGTCCGGCCTCGACGGGAAGGACTATGCGGAAATCGTCACCGCCGGGAAACGCTACGAATGGAACCACGACGGCGAGTTCCAGGTTGTCGCGCTCGACTACGGAATCAAGTACAACATCCTGCGCGGCCTCGCCGCCGCCGGAATGCAGGTCACCGTCCTGCCGGCGCACACCACCGCCGAGGAGGTGCTGCGCGAAAAGCCCGACGGGGTCTTCCTCTCCAACGGCCCGGCCGACCCGTCGGCGGTCCGTTACGCGGCGGAGATGATCCGCGCCCTGATCGGCCGCGTTCCGCTGATGGGGATCTGCCTTGGGCACCAGCTGCTCGGCATCGCCTGCGGCGCCTCCTGCGGCCGGCTGAAATTCGGCCATCACGGCTGCAATCACCCGGTCCGCAACCTGCTCACCGGCAAGATCGAGATCACCTCGCAGAACCACAACTTTGCCCTGAATGCCGACCGCCTTCCGGAGGCGCTCGAAGTGACTCACATCAACCTCAACGATCAGACCGTCGAGGGGATCCGCCACCGCCATGAACCGGCGTTCAGCGTGCAGTACCATCCGGAGGCGGCCCCCGGGCCGCACGATTCGCACTATCTGTTCACTCAATTCCGCAACCTGATGGAGCGTTGAAGATCATGACCAAGCACATTTTCGTAACCGGCGGAGTGGTCTCCAGCCTCGGCAAGGGAATCACCGGAGCGGGGCTGGCCATGCTCCTCAAACAGCGCGGCTACCGGGTCGCCATGCAGAAGCTCGACCCCTATCTCAACGTCGACCCCGGCACGATGAGCCCCTACCAGCACGGCGAGGTGTTCGTCACCGAGGACGGCGCCGAAACCGACCTCGACCTCGGTCACTACGAGCGGCTCGCCGGCGTGACCTGCTCCAAGGCGGGCAACTACACCTCCGGACGCATCTACGGCAACGTGATCGCCCGGGAACGGGCCGGCGGATACCTCGGCGGCACCGTGCAGGTGATTCCCCACATCACCGACGAAATCAAGCGTGCGATGCAGTCGCTCCACACGCCGGAGACCGACATCGCCATCACCGAAATCGGCGGCACCGCGGGCGACATCGAGTCCCTCCCCTTCCTGGAGGCGGCGCGTCAGTTCCGGCTTGAGGCCGGGCGCGACAACGCGATCTTCCTCCATCTCACGCTGGTGCCCTACATCCGCGCGGCGAAGGAGCTCAAGACCAAACCGTCACAGCACTCGGTCGCCACGCTCCGGAGCATCGGTATCGCGCCGGACATTCTGGTCTGCCGGACGGAGATTCCGATGGAGCCCGGCCACTTCAAGAAACTTTCGCTCTTCTGCAACGTCCCCGAGGAGTACGTCATCGAGGAGCTCGACGTTCAGCACTCGATCTACGAGGTGCCGCTCGAACTCGCCCGGCAGGAGCTCGACGTCAAAGTGCTCGACCTGCTCCGGCTCGACCGGCGGGAGCTCGATCTGCACGACTATCTGGAGTGGCTCGACGGCGTGCTCCATCCGGAAACGGAGTGCACCATCGCCGTGGTCGGCAAATACGTCAGCCACCAGGACGCCTACAAGAGCATCTACGAAGCGCTCAGCCACGCCGGAATCGCCAGCCGCGCGAAGGTCCGCACCCTGCTGGTCGAGGCCGAAGAGCTGGAGAAGGGCGATCCGGAAAAAATGCTCGCCGGCGCCGACGGCATTCTGGTGCCCGGCGGCTTCGGCAGCCGCGGCGTGCCGGGCAAGATCCGCGCGGTCGAATACGCCCGCACCCGGAAGATTCCCTTCCTCGGCATCTGCCTCGGCATGCAGTGCGCGGTGATCGAATACGCCCGCAACGTGCTCGGCTGGGAGGACGCCGACAGCACCGAATTCAATCCGGCGACGAAACACCCGGTCATCGACCTCCTGCCCGATCAGCGCAACATCACCGACAAGGGCGGAACGATGCGGCTCGGCGCCTGCCCGTGCCGGTTCGCGCCGGGGAGCCGGAGCGCGGCGCTCTATGGAACCGATATGGCGGCGGAACGTCACCGTCACCGCTACGAATTCAACCCGGAGTTCCGCAATGAACTCGAAGCGGCGGGGCTCTCCATCGCCGGAACCAGTCCGGACGGGCGGCTGGTCGAAGTGGTGGAACTCCAGAAAGATCATCCCTACTTCGTCGGGTGTCAGTTCCACCCGGAATTCAAATCCCGCCCGCGGGCGGCCCATCCGCTCTTCCGCGGACTGGTCACGGCGGCGCTGCAGCAGAAAGCGAGGTAATCCATCATGCCGAAACGGACAGATATCAGAAAGATCATGCTGATCGGCTCCGGGCCGATCGTCATCGGCCAGGGGTGCGAATTCGACTACTCCGGCGTACAGGCCTGCAAAGTGCTCCGGCGCGAGGGGTTCGAGGTGGTGCTGGTCAACAGCAATCCGGCGACGATCATGACCGACCCGGAGTTCGCCGACCGCACCTACATTGAACCGTTGACGCCGGACATTCTCCACGAGATCATCCGCCGCGAACGGCCCGACGCTCTGCTGCCCACCCTCGGCGGACAGACCGCGCTCAACCTCGCGATGGAGCTCTATCACAAGGGGATCCTCGACCGGTATCAGGTCGAACTCATCGGCGCCTCCGCCGACGCGATCAACCGCGCGGAAGACCGCCAGCTCTTCAAACAGACCATGCAGGGAATCGGCCTCGACCTGCCGCAGTCCGGCAGCGCTCACTCGATGGCGGAGGCGCTCGCCGTGGCGCGCACCATCGGCAGCTGGCCGCTGATCATCCGGCCGGGCTTCACCCTCGGCGGAACCGGCGGCGGCATCGCGCACAATCCGGAGGAGTTCGAAACGATCGTCAACCGCGGGCTCGCCGCCAGTCTCAACAGCGAAGTGCTGATCGAAGAGTCGCTGCTCGGCTGGAAGGAGTTCGAGATGGAGGTCATGCGCGACCGCAAAGGCAACTCCGTCATCGTCTGCTCGATTGAAAACCTCGATCCGATGGGGGTTCACACCGGCGACTCGATCACCATCGCGCCGATTCAGACCCTCACCGACCGGGAGTATCAGGAGATGCGCGACCAGAGCCTCGAGGTGATGGCCGCCATCGGCGTCGAAACCGGCGGGTCGAACGTCCAGTGGGCGGTCAATCCGGAGAACGGACGGCGGATCATCATCGAAATGAATCCGCGCGTCTCCCGCTCCAGCGCGCTCGCCAGCAAGGCGACCGGCTTCCCGATCGCCAAAATCGCGGCGCTGCTCGCGGTCGGCTACACCCTCGACGAAATCCGCAACGACATCACCGGCGAAACGCCCAGCTGTTTCGAACCGGCGCTCGACTACGTGGTCACCAAGGTGCCCCGTTTCACCTTTGAGAAGTTCCCGGCGGCGGACTCCACGCTCGGAACCCAGATGAAGTCGGTCGGCGAAGCGATGGCGATCGGCCGCAACCTCAAACAGTCGCTCCAGAAGGCGCTCCGTTCGCTCGAAACCGGCCGCGCCGGATTCGGCGCCGACGGCAAGGATGGCAAATACGAGTCGATGAGCGATGAACTCCTCGAAGCGGAACTGCGCCGCCCCAACGCCGAGCGCATCTTCGTCATCCGCGCCGCGCTGAAGCGGAACTGGTCGGTGGAGAAGCTCTACGAACTCACCCGCATCGACCGCTACTTCCTGCGTCATCTCGCGGAACTCGCCGCGTTCGAGGAGGAGATCCGCTCCGCCGGTTCGCTCGCGGGCCTGCAGGCGGATCTGCCGCTCTTCCGGCAGGCGAAGGAGTTCGGGTACTCCGACCGTCAGATCGCCTTCCTGCTCGGTTCGACCGAAACGGAGGTGCGTGCCGCCCGCCGGGCCGTCGGCCTGGAGGCGATCTTCGGCACGGTCGACACCTGCGCCGGAGAGTTCGAGGCGAAGACCCCCTACTACTACTCCACCTGGGGGGACGCCGGCGAACCGGTGCGCAGCCATCAGGGCAAGAAGACGATCATGATCCTCGGCGGCGGTCCCAACCGGATCGGCCAGGGAATTGAATTCGACTACTGCTGTGTCCACGCCAGCTTCGCCCTGCGCAAGGCGGGGTACGAGGTGGTCATGGTCAACAGCAACCCGGAGACGGTCTCCACCGACTACGACACCAGCGACAAGCTCTATTTCGAACCGCTGACGCTGGAGGATGTGATGAACATCTACGAGCGGGAACAGTGTTTCGGCGTGATCGTCCAGTTCGGCGGCCAGACGCCGCTCAACCTCGCCCAGCAGCTCCGGGCGGCGGGGGCGAACGTCATCGGCACGAGTCCGGACGACATCGACGCCGCCGAGGACCGCGACTACTTCCGTCAGCTCTCGGAGAAGATCGGCATACTTCAGCCGCCGAGCGGCATCGCCCACTCGGTGGAGGAGGCGGTGGCGATCGCGGAGAAGATCGGCTATCCGCTGCTGGTCCGCCCCTCCTTCGTGCTCGGCGGCCGGGGGATGGTGATCGTCTACAAGGAGGCCTACCTGCGCAAATACGTCGAAGCGGCGGCCGCCGCGGCGGAAGGCAAACCGATTCTGATCGACCGGTTCCTCGAAGACGCGGTCGAGCTGGATGTGGACTGCATCAGCGACGGCCACACCTCGGTGATCGGCGCGATCATGGAACACGTGGAACCGGCGGGAATCCATTCGGGCGACTCGGCGAGCGTGATTCCGCCGATGACGCTGGCGCCGGAACTGCAGGAAAAAGTGCGCAACTACGCCCACGCCTTCGCAAAGGAACTGCACGTCTGCGGCCTCATGAACATGCAGCTTGCGGTGAAGGATGGAGAGATCTACATCATCGAAGTGAATCCGCGCGCCTCGCGGACGGTTCCCTTCGTCAGCAAGGCGATCGGGGTTCCGCTGGCCGGACTGGCCGCGCGCTGCATGGTGGGCGAGACGCTGGAATCCCTGGGCTTCACCCGCGAGGTGAAACTGCCGTATACGGCGGTGAAGGAGGCGGTCTTCCCCTTCGTCAAGTTCCCGGGGGTGGACATCATGCTCAGCCCGGAGATGAAATCGACCGGCGAAGTGATGAGCATCGATCCGGACCGTGGTCTGGCCTACCTGAAGAGCCAGGTGGCCGCGGGCAGCCGTCTTCCGACCGGCGGCAACGTCTTCCTCTCGGTGCGCGACGAGGACAAACCGCGGGCGGTGGAGCTGGCGCGGCAGCTGGTCAAGCTGGGCTTCGGCATCTACGCCACGCGCGGAACGTCCACGCTGCTGTGGGATGCCGGCATCAAGACCCAGGCAATCTACCGCATCTCCCGCGGGCGGCCGAACCTGCTCGACCTGCTCCACGAGAAGCAGGTGCAGTGGATCGTCAACACGACGGAAAACGGCGCGGAAGCGATGGTGGACGAAATCCGGATGCGTTCCCTGGCGGTGAGCATGGGGATTCCGGTGACGACGACGCTTTCCGGCCTGACGGCGGCGATCGAAGGCTTGACCGACAAGCTGGAGTTCGGCCGGTTTGAAGTATGCAGTCTGCAGGAGTACCACCGCCACGTGCACTCCGGCAGAAGAGAATAAAACGACCCTTCCTGCGGCCTCCGGCGCATTCGGTTTCACATCCCGGTGCGTCGGGGGCCTTTTTCTGATTGTTCCGTCTATACAATAGAGGATTAGTGTATGAAAGAAAACTGAACAGCAGAGAATTATTTTACCACCGGCCGATAATTCAGCAATCTGCTACGTTTTACCTCGCACTCGACTTTCAACGTTTTTCCCCGTCCTGCATTTCGACCGGTTTCCGGATCGAAAAACTCCATTTCCTGCTCGAAGTTCAAGACAACCTCCTGGGCCAATCGGTGAACAGCAATGGCTCCGTGTCCGACGGAGACCATATTGCCCGCTTCGGAATGCGGAGTAATTCCGGCCTCTCTGGCACAATTATTTAAAAATTGAGCGGATACACCAGCGGGATGAGCTGAATAGACGATAGTGCCGTGCTCCGTTCGTTTGACCCCAAGAGCAGCTTCCTTCGAAGCATTCCAGACTGCGAGCACTTTGAAATCAGGATCGTCCAACACGGTGGAGAATGGTAATTCAGAACATGTCAGAGTTCCACTCCTGTCAAAAGTCAGATTCAGCAATCCACTGCGGCCAATACATTTGTCCAGCAGAGGGTCATTCGCATTTTCTACAAAACTGGTGAAATCAGATATCGAGTAAAGCCGGTCTCTGACTTTGATTCCCAATTTTGCGAGGGTATCACGGGCAGAACCGGCCTCCGTGGCTTGAAATGCCCCTGCACTCCCTGTAATGAGAATGACATTGCCTTTTCGAAATGCTTTTTTTCGCAAAGCTTCCAGCTGAGCGGCAGTCAGCGTTCTGGGATCAGCTATAATCCAGAATCTATAGTCGGGAATATTTCGAGTGAGATCTTCCAATAGATAGATGTCAGGAGTAATGCCGCTGATTCTGCTGACCTTATCCAGTCCGGCAGCCCCAAATGATGGATAGCGAGTCAAGAGACGTTCCTTCTCATCGGTGAAAAGCGCTACCCTGGTGCCGGGAACCCGGGCACGGTTCTTCACTACAAAATCGGCGGCACGATAGGTAGCACTAATTGCATTCTGCGATGCGGCATCGGCATACCAGCTGTCGTACATATCAAAATAAAAGAAACCATCGCCACCGTACGCAAGAACAGAACCGGCATCGCGCAGGATCTGATCCCGGAATTCCTGATTTGAAGCGGCTCGCCCCAGGGATTCAACGCTTTCGTTCAACGTTATTTCGGAACGGGGCGTGCGGTGATCCATCTCCTGACAGAACAGCAAACCGGCAGAATGAGCCGCAGCAATTGCAAAATTTCCGGAGGCGCCATAACCGCCAACGCAACGACAGAAAGAGTAATTACTTACCTGAAATACTGCATCGATGCCGTTCTCTCCGGTAAGTTCATGCAAATGGGAGCGTGCAGTCTGTCCCCACAGTGGAGAGCTGTAATAGGTTCCGACAATGATGTCCCGCCCCATCTCCTGTTTTAATGTTCTTGCAAAAAGTTTATTCATTTCCGCCAGAGAAACACTGCTGAACTCTCTTCCGTCAGCGATCTTACGATCGAGGCCGGTCTTCCCGGCGCTCCAGAAGGGCCGACTTTTCCACTCGTCTTCACTGAACAGTGGAGCCTCCTCAAGTGTCACATCCTGGTCTTCCCAGGCCCGTTGCAACGCGTCATCAGTTTTATATTTTTTCTTCAGCCATTTACGATATGCCTTGATTGCAGCAGGAGAGTAATCCGCCTGCCCGCGCCAGCAATTGTACTCCCATTGGAAAAACTGTCCATCATGCCCGCCGGCAATTCCAAAGCCGGCAACAATCTTTCCTGCCGGACTTTGTTTCAAAAAACGAGCAACCTTTCTAAGCCCTTGACAAACATAGCGCTGATAATCTTCAGAAGAATAACTTATAGCATAATGACGATGCTTTGCCGGATCCGGTCCAGCTCCGCCGAATCCGCCGAATGCCATGAAAGAACGAATCCCCAGTTCCCCTTTTTCATTGCGGAAGATACTGTCCGGATACCTGGTGTAAAACTCGGGGCCGCCATCGACATCGATATTGAGCAATACCCTCGCATTCGGGGCTGCATCATGCATGAACAGCAGCTCATTTTCCAGCCGGGTGAAATCAAAATTTCCATTTCCCAGATAAGGAGACATGTCCCAGGTCATCTTGTCCCACCATAGGGTGATCCCCGCGTTGAAGGAAAAGAGCAGATTCATTCCGGATTGTCCGAACTCTTTGTAATCGATCGATCCCTTGTAGCTCTTTAAAACAGCTTCCCGGCCATCCAGCAACACTACAACTCGCCCATTGCGACGAACGACTTTCGCAGTAGCAGGAGTAATCTTTTTCAGAGAACTCAGTACCTTTTCCCTGTCGGGATATGGAGCTTTGGGCGTGTAAATGCCTTTAAATCGCTCTCTTTTTTCCGCGATTCTGATTTGCGAGGAATCGATTTGAACTGTAACCGGATTGCCGGCCAGCAGAATCTCCAGACACATATATCGGGCTCCGTGGTCAACAGGAGATCTCCGGGTGATGGTGTATTTTCCCGTGGCATATAGTACCTGATACCCCGGGAGGAATTCCGAAACGGAATCAATAACCAGCTTATCCTCATTCAGCATCAACAGTCGCACAGAAGCAATCGCTCCCGGCACTCGATCGAGCACTTCGAGATCAATTGCGGCATCGTATCCGGTACGATTTCTCACTTCTACCGGAGAAGAGCGCCAAACCGTAACGCCGAGATGATTTTTCTTCTCTATGATCTTACTGGACTTATCATACACACTGCGGCTCCCCCAGTCGTCCCGGATAAGTTCGGCATGGCAGATCAGACTCCCGCAAACAACTGCTATGATCGAGAAAAAAAATAACATGGCAGATCACTTGTTCTATTTTACTTTTTTTACAATGTTGACAAAAAGCCTTGGTTCAGAAAAATATACGGTACCGTTTGTCTTTCCAAGATAAAACCGCAGATAGAAAAATCTGGCTCCCCGAGGAATTTCTTTGAATCTTACAGAGGTTTCCACCTCGCCCCAATCGAAGGTTCCGGAGCGTTTGGGTGTATCCCGTCCGGCAAGATAACCTGTCTCGGAATAGAATGAGACATTTGCAAAGCCACCATCAGATACATTTTCATTTTTCTGCCGGAATTTCAGCGTTATCTGTAATTCCTCCCCTGCCGCCGGACGCGGGAATTTTTTCAGATCAATTCCGCCCTGGTAAATTCCAAAATAATCAACGGCATTCTCACTGCTTATCCTGATGGCTCTGCGTCCGGAATTCTCATCACAGACGACCGATGATACACTCCCGGGGGTTCCTTTGATCACATCAGCCTGCCAGCCGGGAATTCTTCCATCAACCACATTAAACTCAGGATTGATCAACGGAATCTCAACCGCAGTCACTGCAACACATACCATTATGGCGAATAACCAGAAATAAAACCTCATTCCACCCCCCGAAATTGCTATTTTCTGGACATGTAAGATCATAAAAATAAATGACTATTCTTTGTTTCCCGTGTAATCCGGATGCAGCCAGTATTGTGTTGAAGAGGGGGCGATGTCAGCATTGATTTTACCGATCTCCCCGTGGCTGACAGATTGCGCATGACCGTCAACAAAACCGAGATTCATACGTTTTCCATGGCAGAAGAAGCTTACAGTCCAAGTGCTCATGTTCTCGGCCTCAACTGTACCGTGTCCTTTCAATGCATGTGCAAAAATGTTATTCCACTTTTTTGCATCCCCCCACAACACTTTGTGCGAAGGCTTGACAACACTGCCGGTTTTCACCGGCTTGCAGAGCTTCCCTCCCTGGGTTAAAATATTCCCATCCGCCTGTATGTATCCTAAAAAACCATTGTAAAAGAAAGGAGAAGCCCAGACACTGTCCATATAATTATTTACACCGGTAATGGCAATACGTTCCGTACGACATCCTTTTTTCACCACCTCTTTCGAAGCATATTTCATATCAACCAGCAGATATTGCGGACGATCTCTTTCCTCTCCCACAATCCGATTCCCGACCAACGGCAGAAAATCATCGTGATCATTCGCATAGTGCAAACCGGAAAGAACAAGTTCTTTCAAACTGTTGATGCAATTAATCTCAACTGCTTTTCCCCGCGCTCGATTAAGCGCCGGCAGTAGCATACTCGCCAGAATGGCAATAATCGCAACAACTATCAACAATTCAATTATAGTAAACTTTTCGTTCCAGTTCGACTTTCGCATTTCTTTCTTTCGGCTTCTGTAAAAGCGATGTGATGCGTAAACGCTCTGGCAACATTGCTTCAATCGGATGGATATCCAACTTGACAACTTGTTCCTTTCCTCGCATAACCATGTCTGATGCAACATGACCGCCTCACTTTCCCGATGGTTGTGGTATTGCATTCTACACTTGGAAATTCTTTCTGCTATTCTGCTGTGGTTTCAGCAGAAACCGGCAGACCGAAATATTCGCAGTAACGATTGAACAGCCCCCGGGCGGACCTGTAACAGGAATTTGGACTCATGAAGTGTGAAAATTCAAACGTGATTGCCTTGGAGATTCGGGCAGCCTCCGCAGCTCTCAGTTTCAGCAGCATCTTTTCCCATTTGATCGGGAGAAACTTGATCGGCATGTCACGATCGAAAGATTCACAATTTGTCCAGCTTTGCATATGGAAGATATCCGCCAGTTCACGATTTGCGCTCATAAACTCCTGAAGTTCCGAATACTCGCAATGCCCGTCTTGAAACGCCAGAATATCCACAGCGCCACTGATGCCGGAAAGGATGTCATTCCATTCTTTTACATGTTCATCCACCGTGATGGATCTGCTGTCGCGCTTCAAATCACTTTTGAATGCACTGACAGATTTTGCTCCGTCGATGAATGGAGAAATCATCACCGGCAAATTGTCGGAAATTTCTTTACAATGACTGCCTATTTGCGCATAAACATCAACGATTCCACGACGGACGCGGCTGACTTCCTGTGTCAAGTACCATCCCTGAAACGCCTTGCGATGGCCATACCTTTTCCATACCTCATCGACCACTGCACGATTGATATCCCGTTCACGCTCCGCCTCTCCAGCTGGCCAGTAGCGACCCGAATCATACGTTCCCATGAAGAATTTCATCTGATACTGCTCCGCCAATTCCAGGAAAAGATCCACTAGATCTATCGGAGGCAGGTAGGCCTGTTCCTTCCTGACCAGAACCTCTGAAGGATAAGTCATCCAGCGACGATGTCCGCAACGAATCAGAATCACGGTGTCAATGCCGATCGCATGCATCTGCTGAAAATCGGCCTCCCATTCCCGACGTCCCCAGTTCTGGTGCGGAATGTCATGTGAGATCTCGTCGAGAAAAGTTCCTGTTATCTTCATTTTTAAGTCTCCCAGGCTATCATCAATCGCTTTTGAATTTTATTATAGCGGATCGTAATGGATTTGCCAACTGATTTTCTCAAATTTAACGGCGAAAAAATAATAAATTGTGCAAAATCATGCAAAATAAATTTGAAAACCGAAGATTGAATATTATTTTATCAGAAGGAGTTGCATTCGATCCAACGGGAGAAGCATGAGGCAGACAGAAGAAACTCATAAGGCCCGGATAAGAAAAATTGCGGCAGCAATACAACAGGGCAGGAAAGGTTGCTTCATGAAACGGAAAAAACGGGCGACGCTGGAGACGGTTGCAAAACTTTCCGGATTTTCCATCTCGACGGTTTCGCGGGTGCTATCCGGCTCACTTCGGATCAGTCCGGAAACTCGGCGCGAAGTGATTCGTTGTGCTGCCCGGTGTTCCTATCACATCGAAAGTCGAAATGTTGCTCTGATCACCTATGATGTGGGAAACTACTTTTCTCTGATGCTCTCCCATTTATTCAAGGAATTGGAACATCAGGAACTTCGTCCTCTCGTCATCTCGCGATCTACACTGGAATTACTCGAGGAAATTCCAATCCGGGGTGCAATTTCGCTTCTTTCTGATGAGGGCTTGGAACATTTCTGGGGAGCCCATTACAACTGGCCACTTGTCTGCATCAACACGCCCCCACTCCGGTTGGAAAATATATTTTCCGTAAGTTGCGATGACACGCAGGCAATTACACAGGCGGTGAAACGGCTTCATGCTCTGGGACATCGGCGGATCGGCAAAATCTGCCTGAAGACTTCGGGAAGCAACTGGAATGTCTATCGGCGTGACCAATGCTTTACTTCTCTGGCGGCAGAGTATGAAATCATCCCCTTCTCCTTCAACGTCACATTCATGGACTTCAACGAAATTCTCAAGGTTCTCCGGCAGTTGCTGGACAACCGGGTTACTGCATTAATTTCAACCAGCGAAATGGTCACTCCCCTGCTGGCACAAGCGGTCGAACTGCTGCGGATTTCCATACCGGAACAGCTTTCGATCATCGCCTGGAGCACTGGAGAATTTGACGGCTTCTATTCCTCCTGGGAAACGTTTCGTCAAGATTATGATACCATTTCCCGCAAAGCAGTAAAAACTCTCCAGACACTTTTCGCCGGAGGAATCCCCAAAGAGGCGGATCAGCAGATTGCGTATCAAATTCACTCCGGTTGCAGTCTTGCACCTCCCCCCCTCCAATGACAAAGAAAATTACTCCCCAAACCATAGTTTTGACCTGCCGGAACATTTTCCCGGGAAAAACTTTAAACTTCAAACCTATCCTATGATAAGCAATGGTTGGTATCAATGCATTCTCTCGTATCCTGGACTGCAGACTGTCTTTGGCCCCTCTTCGAGTAGGCAAAGAGGGGCTACGGAGATTTCCGACTCCTGCACGGCACGAGCGGAATATGGAACATAGGTAAAGAAATGAAGGCCGGAGAAATTTAAGGAGCAAACCTCCAGTCCTCTCGCGCCCGTGAGAAGTCTGAGCCGGGTTGATACTTATCCACATGCGGCCCTGCGGGCCTTACCTGTCGGGCTTCTCCCGTCAACTCCTCAATCGCCGGAGCGACTCCGCTCGACTCCGTTCGATTACGGCGATGAACGCGCTTTACGGGGCGCTAACCTAGCCGCAGAGGATGCTTCGCGGAAAAACCGCCGCTCAACTGCGCCAGATTGCGTCCGAAGCATCGGAGGGCATCCGCCAGTCGCCGCGCGGCGAAAGCGCAATCGTCCCCACCTTCGGCCCGTCCGGAATGCAGCTGCGCTTGAACTGCTGCTGGAAAAAGCGCCGCAGGAAAATCTTCAACGTCCGCTCGATCGTCTCCTCATCGTACACCTCGGCGAACGCCGCCCCGGCCAGCGCCCGGATCTTCTCCGGCTCCGCACCGTACTTGATGAAGTGATAGAGGAAGAAGTCGTGCAGTTCATACGGCCCGATCAGCTCCTCGGTCTTCTGATTGATCGAACCATCCGCCGAAGCGGGCAGCAGTTCCGGACTCACCGGCGTATCGATCACATCGCGCAGCACCGCCGCCAGTTCCGGCGCCGAACGCTCCGCCGTCGTCTCGATCAGAAAACGGATCAGCGTCTTCGGAATCGAACAGTTCACCGCGTACATCGACATGTGATCCCCGTTGTAGGTGCTCCACCCCAGCGCAATCTCCGAGAGGTCGCCGGTTCCGACCACCATTCCGCCGGCCTCGTTGGCGATGTCCATCAGGATCTGGGTCCGTTCCCGCGCCTGCACGTTCTCGTAAGCGGTATCCAGTTTGGCCGGATCGTGCCCGATGTCCTCGAAGTGGCGGAGGCACGCCGGGCGGATATCCACCTCGCGCAACGTCACTCCGAGCAGTTCGCAGAGCTTCACCGCGTTGCCGCGGGTCCGGCCGGTGGTGCCGAAGCCGGGCATGGTCAGCGCGACGATGTCCGACGCCGGCCGCCCGATCAGGCGACAGCACTCCGACGCCACCAGCAATGCCAGCGTCGAATCCAGTCCGCCCGAAATGCCGATCACCAGCTTTTTCGCCCCGGTATGTTCCACCCGCTTCGCCAGACCGGCGCACTGGATGTCGAAAATCTCCGTGCAGCGCTCGCGCCGGTGCTCCACATCCCCCGGCACAAACGGGCGCGGTGGATTGTACGCAAATGCGAAATCCGGCGAACCTTCCACCCGGTCGAGCGGAATCGTGCGGAACCTCTTCCCTTCCGGCAGCGGATTGTCATGAAAACTGCTCTCGCTCAGCCGCGCCGCTCCGAGCCGGTCGAAGTCCACATCCGCCAGTAGCAGCGACCCTTTCCGCGCGAAACGGCGGTTCTCGGCGGCGAGCCGCCCGTTGTCGGCGATGAGTGCATGGCCGCCGAACACCACATCGGTGGTCGATTCATGCACCCCCGCCGAAGCGAGCACATAGGCCGCCAGGCAGCGGGCGCTCTGCTGACGCACCAGTTCCCGCCGATACTCCGCCTTCGCGGCAAGTTCGGTTCCGGCCGAAGGGTTGAAGATCGCCCGCGCCCCGCCGAGCGCCAGCAGCGAACTCGGCGGCAACACGCCCCAGAGATCCTCGCAGATCTCCACCGCGAACTGGAATCCCCCGCCGCAGTCGAAGAGCAAATCCGTGCCGAACGGCAGGCTCCGCGCACCGAACGCCACGCTCTCTCCGACGATTCCCCGCCCGGAGCGGAAGTGGCGCTTCTCATAGAACTCCCGGTAATTGGGCAGCAGCGTCTTGGGGACCAGTCCGCGCAGCTCTCCTCCCTGCGCCACCGCGGCGACGTTGTAGAGGGCGTCTCCGCGGAGCAGCGGCAGTCCGAAAACCGCCACCGTCCCCTTCCCCGCGGTCAGCGCGGCGAATTCGACGGCCGCCTCCGCCGACCGTTCCAGCAGACGGCGCTGGAAAAAGAGGTCGCCGCAGGAGTAGCCGGTAATGCACAGTTCGGGGAAAACCACCGCCGCAGCTCCCGCTTTCGCCGCCTTTTCATACCCTTCCGCAAGTTTCGAAAGGTTGAAGTCAACATCCGCCACCCGGAGTTCGGGGACCACCGCCGCCAGCCGATAAAATCCAAACATCGTTACGCACCGTTATCTCGAACAATTCAAACTGTTTCAACGGCATAATGTACCCGGTCAAACGGCCGGTTGCAAGCAGAAGCGGCGAAAAAATCGTTCAGCCGATCAGGGAACGGAAGTTGCGCACCTTGTGGAACGTGGTCAGATTGTTGTCATGCGCGCTCTTCGCCCGCCGGTCCCCGGAACGGCTGAGAACCACCAGATCCTCCCCGAAGAACGCCAGCGTCGCGTAGTGGCGCGAACCGTTCTCCGACGGGCCGACCGCCACCATGCCCGCCTCGGTCCAGTTGAGGCAGTCCGGCGAATAGAGCAGCCGGAGGCGGCGACGGTTCGAATGGATTCCATCCGCCTGTGACGCGACCATCCAGTAGAGGCGCGACACCGGGTCGTAGTCGAGGTGAAACTTCATGTTGCCTCCCGGGAACGGGATCAGAAACGGCACCCTTCCATCCGGCAGAAGATAGCGTTCGATCTTCAGGGAGCCATCCTCCTGCTCCACGCCCCGGAGTGCGGCGGCGAGGTTCTCATATCCGGTGTAGGCGCGCATCAGCAATAGAACCGAGCGGCCGGAGGGGTCGTAGAAACAGCTCGCCGGATTGTGCATGCGCACCACGTTGGTTTCCAGAATTCCCGGCGTTTCGTACGCGGCGGGGAACCGTGTCGCGCACAGCCCGACTCCCGCCGCCATCGCCAGCGCCGGCCGGGGATCGAACCGTTTTGAAAAGGTCCAGTTCGCCGGGTCGGCCAGATCAGCGTCCTCCGGAGCCGACATCAGGACCGGTGCGACATCCGGCCAGGAGTGATTTCCAAGTGACTGCTCATAGACCGCGTAAACCCGGCCGTTGTGGATATCCACCCGCCCGCAGCTCTGGTGGTGATGATGTTCTCTCTCCAGCACGGCGGGGGCGCTCCAGCTCTCGCCGTTGTCGGTGCTGCGGCTGATCAGCAGTGCACCGCTGTGGCCGAGCATCCACAGGCCGCTCGACGTGCGGAACAGCGTCTCGTGCATCATCGGCAGCCGGGAAGCAGATTCGCGCCAGCTCTCGCCACCGTCGTCGGAGAGAAAAATCCGGATCTGGTTGCCCGCCTGATAATCACCTGTCCGGGAACGCGGACCTTCCAGCGCCGCGGTGCCGGGGCCGCCGAGATCCACGGCGGCGATCAGGCGGCGGTTTTCCCCGACCAGAATCGCCGGCGTATAGCAGTAGATTCCGGCGGGATCGGGGGATTCAAACAGGATCTGTTCATCGGCAATGAGTTTCATGGGAAGGACCTTGCGTTTCCGGATTTCTTTCTGTCAGCAGGAGAGTATACTCTCTCTTTTTGGCCTTTGCAACAGAGATGGGAATTTTTCCGGCAAAAGAGTGTTGAAACATTTCAGAACGTTTCAGCATTCCGGTGTGATTTCCGGACGGGATTGCGGGGTATCACCTGACCCGATAAAAAAACTCCTGCCCGGATTCGTGCCAGGCGGGAGAATCATTGCATGAGGCGCCGTTATTTCTTCTTGAGTTCCGCGGCAATCCGTTTCATCTGCGTCGGGATGTCGATCTTCTGCGGGCACTTCTTGAGGCAGACGCCGCAGGAGACGCAGGAGGCCGGGCCGCCCTCGTTCGGCAGAGCGTCGATCGCCTTCTTGAATGCGGCGAAATTTCCGTCGATCTTGTACTGGTTGTACGCGCCAAACACCCGCGGAATCGCCACCTCAACCGGACACGGCACACAGTAGTTGCACGCGGTGCACGGCACCGAATCCACCTTCTGATAGGCGGCCAGCGCCGAAGCGAGCGTCAGCCGTTCCGAATCCGAAAGCGGACGCAACGGCGAATAGACCCGCAGATTCTCCTTGAGGTGGTCCATGCGGTTCATGCCGGAGAGCACGCAGATCACGTTCGGCAGTGAGGCCACATAACGGAACGCCCAGTCAGCCGGACTCGCATCCGGAGCGGAGGTTTTGAGGATCTTCGTCGCTTCCGGCGTCAAAGTCGCCAATGTACCGCCGCGCAGCGGCTCCATCACGATCACCGGAATTCCGAGCTTCGTCACGATCTCGTACTGCTCGCGCGACCGGTAGTTGTGCCAGTCCAGATAGTTGATCTGAAGCTGGACGAAATCCCACGGATGCGCCTCCGCGATCGTCTTGAGCACATCCGGCGAATCGTGGAAGGAGAAGCCGACGTAGCGGATTTTCCCCTCCTTCTGCATCCGTCTCACGAAATCATACAGTCCGCACCGTTTCACCGTCTCCCAGTTGCCGCGGTTCAGCGCATGCAGAAGATAGAAGTCGAAATAACCGGTCCGGCACTTCCGCAACTGCTCCTGAAAGATGCGCTCCGCATCCTGAAGGCTCTTGATCGAGCGGACCGGCAGCTTGTCGGCGAGCAGATAGGACTCCCGCGGATACCGGCTCAGCGCCTCGCCGACGAAGAGTTCACTCCGTCCGCCGTGGTAAGGCCAGGCGGTGTCGAAGTAGTTGAGTCCAGCCTTCATGGCGTAATCCACCAGCTTCTGCCCGGCCGCGCTGTCGATGGCGCCGTTCTTCTGCGGCAGCCGCATCATGCCGAAGCCGAGCAGTGGCAGCGTGAGGTCGGTATCCCGGAAACGGCGCCGGGTCAGTTTGCCACTTTCCGTACCGGCATCCGCTCCCGCCGCGGCGGCACCGGTCTGCGCCGTCAGCCGGGCGAGCGGAGCAAGCGCGGCCAGCGTCAGCGTGCATTTCAAAAAATCGCGTCTATCCATGATTGTCTCCGTCGTTTTCGAAGATTGCTCTTTTCTATAGTATACCCCTTCAATCGGTATGCCGTCAATCCCTTTTTGCGAAAAAAAATCAGTGCCGTCCCATAATTCTTTGAAATCGTCATTCTAACCACCCTATTTGAGCCTGAGTTGATTGTTTTTTAAAATTACCCATTTCCGGTTTTTCCTTTTCGTTGAGTTGGA